>Ga0209269_1000376_pt1 | contig 44605 bp, 52 predicted proteins | sample MTBAKMMethaMetaG_FD_187455 | JGI IMG/M metagenome (GOLD analysis project Ga0209269, IMG submission 187455) | Enrichment culture microbial communities from Arthur Kill intertidal strait, New Jersey, USA, that are MTBE-degrading - MTBE-AKM (Arthur... | ecosystem: Environmental > Aquatic > Marine >... | reverse complement strand
ACTCTCAAAAGTGTACGCGGTGGGAGCAGGGGAGGAGAGACGGATCACCGAGGTGCCGAAGCAGGTGCGGAAGATCGCGGAGAAGCTGGAACTCAAGATATTCCCTAATGCGTGAGGAGTTTGGGTTTGAATGATCGAGGGAGATGGGCATGCCCAGGAAATGCCGAAATCCCCAGAAGCCGCTCGGGCAGATGGTTGTGCACAGGTGTCTCTGGTGGGACTCCATGAGCTCTTTCATCCGCTTTCTGGTCGGGCACTCTCCTCTGAAACAGGGTGTATCCTCGAGCGGTTTCTTTTCATGAAACGCGTCGAGAAATTCCGGGCAGAGATCATATTCGATGTGGTGTTTGCTGGTATTGAGATGATAATCATAGATCATGGCTGCCGGGATGAGATGATTGGGCGATCTCCGGGTGGCAATATGGATGAACCCGGGTTTTTCCAGCCGTTCTTCATATGCATCTTTTCCCTGTTTTTCTCCTTCCAGTCTTTCATATACCTTGAAATAGAAATTATACCCCCACTTTGCGAGATACACAAGATCCCTTTTTAATCGTTCAAGATCAGGCTCCCGGTCGCTGTAAAGATACTCATTTCCATTCCATTCATCCTTGCTGCCCCATGAAATGAGCCGCAGATGGGCTCTGACATTATCGATGAAATCCTGGATCTCTCCACTTTCAAAGGCGACATGCTGGGGCCTGTCGGCACCCTCAATGAATATGCTCTGCGTATCTTCATTTGAATTGAACAACAGGCTCATGGAATGGGGCTGTAACCGGTTGACAAGCGTGGGAGAGAGCGTCCCCGAAAGAGAGTAATCGAGATCTGATTTGATCTGTTTCTGGCGGGTCTTGATAAATTTCGCGGGATCTTCAACGACCCTGGCAGAAATCAGGCGTGACTGGAGCAGGATGTTTCTCCAATAGATATTGCATCGCATTCTGGCCAATCCTTCAGGTTTTGGAGGTGCGGTTGGCATGATGACAGGGAAAAAGAGGCATGTTTTCAGGTATCCCGAGGAAGGTTGGCGGCTCTCTTCTGTGATCGGCTGGTTGGTCGCTCTGGCCGGATCTCCCCCCGAAATCTCGAACTCGCCCCGGTCTGCTCCAGGAATGACCTTTATCCCATCCGGGAATCCGAAGACGACCACCGAGAGTATGGCATCCTTCTGGGGGAGGGCGGGAATATCTGCTGGTGTTGTCTCGATGGTATCTTCCCACATATCCCCGATGTCCATGCAAAAGAGATATTTCTTGCCGGTTGCGAGAGGGAGCTTCTTAATGAGCATCATGTCGGGATTGTCCCAGGTTGAAAACCCCGTATTTACCACTCTGTCCGATCTTTTTTGTCTGGGCCGGACGACATCTTGCTGGGGTTCTTCGTCGAATTTCGCTCCCAGGCCGTAAATTTCATTCTCTCTATTATCGGGTGTATTATCAGGAGTATCTTTTTTTTCGAAAAGATCTGGAAGTGCTTCTGAAATGCGATCAGATCGCATCATTTCCTCTCCCCCGCACGAGTCTGGAGTCCGGGGGGATCCAGCCCCGGGCCAATAATTCCGAGTAATCGGTCGAGGAGAACGAGCAGGTATTTCAAATCGAACCGCATCAAGGATTTCGGAGAGCCGGACCGATTCTTCCTGATTTCTGTGCAAGTACTTTTTAAGGGATTCAACCGCCTTTTTCCGCAATTTCGGGTCATTGGGGTTTCTCTTCAGCCGGCTTACGAGTGTTTTATCAGGATCATTTTTGAGAATATTAAATACGAAATCCCACAGGTGATCCCAACTGGATTGGTCTGCACCCTCCGTGGATTGATTGCTCTCTAAAAACAGGCTGACGAGCGAAATGGCCTCTCTTGCTGCCCGATCTTGTGTCTTCATGATAATAGATCTCTCCCTGGTGTCGATTCCTGTAATGCGGGGAGAATCGGCTTATTTTCCCCGTTTCATTATCTTGTTAATCCCGCCTGAGGCTTCTCGTCCTCCTTGTTTCCTCCCATAGCAGATACCGTCTTTGCGACCTCATCCGGTATGTAATGGGTATCGGGTACTTTCTTTCTGCGGCCGTCCAGGAACCAGTCGGCATCAAAGTTGGGAGAATGTGCAACAAAGGCAAGCAATGCAATAAAATAACCGAAGAACCCGATCGCGAGACCGATCCCGTATGCTCCGAAGAGATCGGTCGACTCTGGAAACACCGTAAGTATTACTCCGCCGCCAAGGACTCCTATAAGAGTGACAAGATCGGTGAGTTGCACCTCTGCCCTCCGATACCGGTTGACATAATAGACATACCATCCAACGAGTGCCCCGAATCCAATAGCACCCAGCATCTGCAATGTCGATATTTCAGTAGCCATTGAATTTGCCTCCCATTTTTTTCGTTCTCCCCCTGGTCATCCGAATCCTGAAAAGGTGCAGGAGCCATAGTGAGTGCAGAACTGCGAATATTGACAGAGAGATGAGATATGCCGCTGCCCCTTCCCATCCCTCATAAAAATAGACGCAACACCCGAGAAGAGAACTGGTAAATATGGTGAATAGAACTGACTGAAGCGGATTTTTCGGGATGGTGCCACCCCCGCTCAGCCACCCCCAGACAACCCCGATACCTATGCCGCCTGCGATCGGCATCATAATCAACACTATATTATGGTATATTAATACATCTTGGCATATGGTTGGCCGTGAGCATCTGTCGATATGACCTCCAGCCATACCGGATAATGCCGCCTCAGTCTCTGTTTAATTCGATACACCCCTCTCCATAGACCTCTGCTCTGAGACCGTCGCCCTGGACGCCGTCACCCTCTCGGTCGAGCAGGGGGCGCTCTTCGGCCTCCTCGGCCCGAACGGCTCCGGGAAGACCACGATGATCAAACTCCTCACCGGCCTCTCGCCAAACGTCCTCCTCTACGACCCGAAAGTGCTCGTGCTCTACCTCCTCGTCGTCGGCGTCCCGCTCGTCGCCTTCATCGCCCTCTCCTTTGCAAACCCCTGGTACGCGATCGCCTCGCTCGTGCTGCCCGCGGCCGGGTGGCGGATCGGGCGGACGGGCATCGCGAAGTGGGACGAGAGGGAGTTCGTCGGGTTCTGAGGAGATCACTTTCCTTTTACAGATGGCAAACGACCGCCTCGACGGCGTTTGAAAAGAGCGGAACGGATTTCATTATGTGGAGAGGACGGCCGCAGGAAGAGACGATCAATCGTCCAGCATCCTCTTCACCTGCCGCCTGAGCGGAGGCAGGTACTTCTCGACGATGCCCCAGACGATCTCATCCGAGACACTGGCGTAACCGTGGATGAGCCGGTTTCTGAACGATATGATCCGCGTGACATCCGGGATCTGCTCTTTTATGCCGGAATCCCTTATGACCGCCTGGTTCAGCGCCTCTCCGATGATCTCGAACTGGCGCTCGACCGCAGACTTCAGCATCGGATCGTTCTGATAATCGTCGAAACTTTTTCCGTCGACGAACGTTGCGATCAGGTCGGAGGCCGCGGCCACGTCGTAGAGATACTTCCCGATCTCATGGGGCGGCATACACGGGGATCCTCGATTCTTCGACCGCCTTCCTGAAATAGGGGTTTTTTATGGGCGCCATCTCCACCAGATCGACGGGACGGGCAAAGAGCGCTTCGAGGTCCCGTGCGAGGTCGAGATAGGCGTCTGCATGGTCGGCAGGGGGCATCGCCTCGAAAGCGACGACGAAATCGAGGTCGCTCGTCGCGGGATCGAACCGTTCGCAGGTCGCCGACCCGAAGAGTTCGAGCGTTTTCACCCGGTGGCGCCTGCAGATCTCGACGATCTCCGGCATGTTCTCCGCGATGATCCGGTGCATCCTCTCTCCGCCCCTCCTGCGTTACGATGGATTGACACCGACGAGGAGATATGACTTTTCCCTCTCCCCGCGAAAAAAAGAAAAATGCGGCTCTCTCACTTCTTCCCGTCGATCCTGATCACGTGCCAGCCGAACTGGGTCTTCACCGGCCCGACGACCTCGCCCTCCTTCCCGGCGAAGCAGGCCTTCTCGAACGGTGCGACCATCTGCCCCTTCGAAAACCAGCCGAGCTTCCCGCCGTCCTTCCCCGACGGGCACTTCGAGTGTTTTCGGGCGAGGGCCGCGAAGTCCTCCCCGCTCGCGATCCGCTGCATGAGTTCCTGCGCCTCTGCCATCGTGCCCACCAGGATGTGGGACGCGTTGCACTGTGCCATGGATCAATGGTTGGACGCCGGCCGATATGAGGGGAACGGTCCCGGCCGATCGAAAAAATGAGTGGGGCTCCCTCAGGTCTTTTTCGCCGGGCCGTCCGCGTAGTACACGCTCAGGTCCGCCGTGTCCCTGAGGAAATCGATCTTGTTCACGTCGCACCTGATGATGTTCAGGCCGGTCCGCTCTTTGAGGTCCGCGATCAGCTCCTCACGCCGGTCGGCCTGCACCAGGTCGATCTTCTCGTAGATGACCTGCTTCCTGCCGAGCTCCGGCCGAAACCCCCAGCCCTTCTCGAGCGCCCAGATGATCAGGATGATCACGGCGTCAGAGAGGAGGAGCTGCGTGTACGCCCCGGTCCGCAGCAGGATCGAGTTCAGGATCGGCAGGGCCACCATCAGGAACAGGTAGGTCATCTCCCGTATCGGCACCGTCTCGGTCCGGTACCTCAGCACCGAGAACAGGGCGAAGAGCCCGAACCCGGCCCCTATCGAGATCTCCACGCTGGTGAACAGCCCCATGATGAAGTAGACCACGGTATTGAAGGCCAGGAAGGTGAAGATGTAGATGTGCTCCCCGTTCCGCGGGTAGTAGACGTACCTGACGATGATGTAGGCGAAGAGCAGGTTGACGAGCGACCCCGCGATGAACAGGAGCTCGGTCTCGCTCAGCATACGCTCCCTCCGTCGGCCGAGAGTTTCTCCAGGTAGAGCAGGTTTTTCTTGAAGCGGTTATGCTTCAGTTCGGCGTAGAGGAGCGAGACCCCGATGCAGTACTTCGAGAACCCGGTCTTCCGCACATGCACCCGGGAGAGGGCGTTCATCGCCGGCGACCGGCGCAGGGCCCGGTCGTGCTTGATCTCGCCGATCACGACGTTCGGGTACGACCGCCTCTCCCGGTCGTTGGAGAACGTCAGGTTCAGGTCGAAGGTGAGCCGTTCGGCGTGCCCGGTGGAGACCAGGGTGATCCGGTCGTACTCGGTCAGCAGGACCGGGTGGAACGCCCTGAAGTCGTACGGGAACGCTTTGGCAAGGAACCCGCTCGGCCCCGGCTCCGAGAACTCGGGGAGCCCGTCCGTCTCCAGGCGCTTCTTGACCGTGCGCCCGGTGTTCCTCTTCTCCTTGATCTCCAGGAACGTCATGTCAGAGGAGAGGTAGTGCCGAAACCGCAGTTTGTAGCGGGTGGCCTTGCCGTTGTGGTGCTGGAGGTAGGTGAGGAACGAGTCGGTGTCGTAGTATTCGGTCTCGTACCTGCCCGCCTTCGACCCCTCGATCGTCAGCACCCGGTACGAGGCGCTGAGGTCCGGGAGGAGCCGGGCGAACTGCCCGAGGCTCATCAGGAACTTCGACTCGGTCCGATCGAGCAGCTGCGCCTCCGAGCCCTTGAGTTCGTCGAGGGTGATCGGGTCGAACGCCTCGAGGGCGGCGGCGATCCCGCGGGTGAGGCGCAGATCGCCTGGTGGTGATAGGGGCTGCATCATATTTTGGACACCTCCGTCGTGTTCGATTGCCGTTCCGCTCCGTCGCTCCCTGACCGCCCGCATGGATGGGTCCTGCCGCCGGGCGCTGCCTGAGGCTGCCCCGGCGAGTGTTCGCGGGTGGTCGGGAGACGGCGCAAAAAGGTGTTCTGTCCTGGCTGTCATCTCTCTTCTCTTATCTCGTGCCGTTCATCTCTCGTTCAGCCTGAGGGCGTTGCGGGCGGGGTGCCGTTCGGCGGCGTCTGGCCGTCCCGGGGCATCTGCCCGCCCGTCGGCATCTCTCTTCCCATCGGGCCTCCGAGCGCCGCCTGGAGCTCTTCGACGGTCACGCCGAGTTCTTCGGCCGCCGCTTCGAGGTCCATCTGTCTGCCGTCGGTCCCGCTGCCGAGCGCCGCCTGGAGCTCTTCGACGGTCACGCCGAGTTCTTCGGCCGCCGCTTCGAGGTCCATCTGTCTGCCGTCGGTCCCGCTGCCGAGCGCCGCCTGGAGGGCGTCTTCGGTCACGCCCAGTTCCGCGGCCGCGGAGGCGAGGTCAAAGCCGCCGCCGGCGGTGCCGTTGCCCGGCGGGCTCCGCTGCGTGTCGTCCTGCGGGGCGGTGCTTTCCGAGATTTCCCCGGTGATGGTCGTCGCCACCCCGTCGGTCGTCGTCCCGCTGCTGGTGGTGGTGCACCCGCAGGCCAGTGCGCAGATGGCGACGCTCGCCAGGACGAGGGATAACATCGCGCCCCGGTATGTTTTTTTCTTTTCCGTCAATTTTTCACGCTCCATGATGGTCGGGACGGGCTTAATCGCCGTCCGTTATGTTTTGCGGTATACGGTGCCGGTTGCGGCACGGTGATCCAGAATCGGCTTTTCGGCATATATATTCCTAAAATAGGTCTTATCCCTCCCCTTCACGATCCCGTTCATATGTTGAACCGGACGGTCAGAGGGAACGGGAGCAGGGAATGATTTATGTATCCGGGCGTATCAATTAGATTGACTAATCAGTCGAATGGCTGATCCCTGCCTGAGGTGACATCATGCTTTATCGAAGAGTGCCGAAAACCGGCGACGAACTCTCCATACTCGGCTTCGGAGCGATGCGGCTGCCCGTGAAGAACGGGGCGATCGATAGGGAGAAGGCGGCCGCCCTGATGCGCCGTGCGATCGACGCCGGCGTCAACTACGTCGACACCGCCTGGCCGTATCACGGCGAGGAGAGCGAACCCTTCGTCGGCGAGGCCCTGGAAGGCGGCTACCGCGAGCGGGTGAAGATCGCCACCAAGCTGCCGGGCTGGCTCGTCGGGAAGCGGGAGGACATGGACCGCTTCCTCGACGCCCAGCTGAAGCGGCTGCGGACCGATCGCATCGACTACTACCTGGTCCACGCCCTCACGAGCGAGAGCTGGAAGAAACTCTCGGCCCTGGGGGTGAGGGAGTTTCTCGACGCGGCGAAAAAAGACGGCCGGATCATCAACGCCGGCTTCTCCTTCCACGACGAGGCGGCGGCGTTCAAGGGGATCGTCGACGCCTACGACTGGGACTTCTGCCAGATCCAGTACAACTTCCTCGACGAGACGAACCAGGCGGGAACGGCCGGGCTGCACTACGCCGCCTCAAAGGGCCTCGCCGTCATCGTGATGGAGCCCCTCCGCGGCGGGAGCCTCGCCGGCAACATACCGCCCGCGGTGGCGGCGATCTGGCAGGAGGCGGAAACGAAGCGGTCGCCTGCCGAATGGGGGCTGCGGTGGGTCTGGAACCACCCGGAGGTCACGGTCGTCCTCTCAGGGATGAACGAGTTCGAGCAGGTCGACGAGAACGTCACCGTCGCCGCGGACGCCCTGCCCGGCTCCCTGACCGGCGGCGACCTCGCCGTCGTCGAGCGTGCGGCCGCGGCGTACCGGGCCCTGATGAAGGTGCCCTGCACCGGCTGCGGCTACTGCATGCCCTGCCCGGCCGGCGTCGATATTCCGGGCTGCTTCGCCCTCTACAACAGTGCGGGCATGTTCGCGGGCGGCGAGGGCTACGGCCCGAGGTACCTTTACATGAGCCACCATCTCCTCCTCAAGCACTCGGCCGCCTCGCTGTGCCGGGACTGCGGGCGATGCGAACAGCACTGCCCCCAGCAGATCGAGATCCGCCGGCACCTCAAGGAGGTGGAGCGGGCGTTCGAGGGGCGGTCGACGCGTCTTGCAATCCCGCTGATGAAAGCGGCGATGCCGGTCATGCGCAGAGTCACCCTTTATAAGAACCGCCGGTGAACCTGAGAGGTGATGAAAGACCGACGCCCGGGCGACGGGGGCGGCGGTCCGGGCACCGCCATGGACGAGCACCAACCCGATAAACGAACCGCGATCCTGAACGCCTCCCTGATCCTCTTTACCGAACGGGGCTTTCACGGCACGCCGACGTCCATGATCGCCCGTGAAGCCGGGATCGCCACCGGCACCCTCTTCCACTACTTCAAAACGAAGGAGGAGCTGATCACGGCGCTCTACCTCTCCGTCAAGAAGGAGGCCGGTGCGGTCCTGCGGTCCGGCGCCGGCGAGGGGGGCGACTGGGAGGAGCGGCTGGACGGCGCCGGCCGGGCGTACATCGAGTGGGGCCTCGAGAACCCGGAGAAGGTCAGGTTCATGCAGCAGTTCTGCTACTCGCCGTTCGTCTCGAAAGAGACGCACGAGGAGGGGATCTCGCACTTTCTCTTCTTTTACGACCTGATCGCCGAGGGGATCAGGGCGGGCAGGATCAAGGACTACCCGCCGGTGCTCGTCCTCTCCACCATCTCGCAGGGCTTCGTCGCCACGATCCTGCGGGCTTCGGCCGAGCCCGACCCGGAAAAGCAGAAGGAGATGGTGGCGATGTCCACCGACCTGATCATGCACGGCATCTTCCGGTGACGCCTCCGCCGTGTGCACGAACGGCATCTAATTATCTTCCCGGCGACCAGATCGATCAGAACGGTCCGGTTTTTTTTCCGGGCCGAACAGGAGCATGCACCTTGTCCCTCCCGGATACAGACCCGATCCCGCCGTACCCCCGCTGGCGGCGGACGACCTACCGCCTCGCACGCCCGGTGACCGAAGAGGACCTCGCCGCCCTGGTCCAGGACCAGGAGCTCTACTGCAGGGAGACCGGTGCGGGCGAGGTCTCGATCGTCCACAAGTTCGGCATCGCCGAGATCCACTGCGTCGTCGGCGAACGGGCGATCGAGGTCTGGTTCGCCCCCGAGAAAAGCGGCGCCGCGCTGGCGTACATCGACGCCCTCCTGAGCGCCCGGTTTTAACGAGTATTCGAAGAGGGGTATCTGTCCGGGAGGTCGTGTCCCGGACTGAAATACCGTGTTTACGGTTCCGGCCGATCAGTCTTTCCCGATCGTGACCTCGGAGGCCTTGATCAGGGCGTAGACCGGCGACCCTTCCTTGAGGTTCATCTTCTCGGCCGAGTAGGTCGTGATGACGGCCACGATCTCGGCTCCGCCGGGCACGGCGACGGTCACTTCGGTGTTCACGGGCCCCTTCTTGATCATTTTGACGGTGCCTTTCAGCTGGTTTCTCGAACTGACTTCCATGCTATCACCGGTACAGTCAGGGCTGACGGAGTACTAATAATTTTTCCGGCTTCTCTCTCCGCTTGCTGCTGCCGCCGGCAAATGTGATTATTATCGTAAAATGCCGGACAGTGGGTGATATTAACCTGATTAACCTGCCTAAACAAAAGAAAATGTATAAATCTCTATTCAATGAGGCTCTTATGCCGGGGGTGGCCGACCGAGCGAAAGATTCCCCTTGCATGCGGCCGGCCCAGTCCCCCCGATAGACTCTGTCGATACACGGGACGCCCCGAAAACAGAGAGGTGAAGAGCCGAATGTACGAAATACTATCTGGAAATACGGAAGTGGGTCTTACCCCCCATCGGACCGGGAACCCCGGACCCCGGAGAAGACGATGAACGCCGAAGAAACCCTGCAGATCGCGATCATCGACGGCACCGTCCATACCGACACGCCCGAAGGGCGGGCGATCCAGCGGATCATCGCCGATCTCGCCGGCTACGGTATCGAGGTCACGACGCTCGCCTCCCCGGACGACGCCCGTGCGGCCCTTTCCAACCTGCCCGGCGTCGACTGCATCCTGATCAACTGGAACGTCGGCGGGGACACCCACGAAAAGAGCGAGATGACGTCCAGGATCATCGAGGAGATCAGAAAACGCAACGAGGATATACCGATCTTCCTGATGGGGGAGCCGACCCGCGAGCCGCCGACCTCCCTCACCGCCGGGATGCTCAGCGAGATCAACGAGTTCATCTGGGTGATGGACGACACCGCCGAGTTCATCGCCGGGCGGATCACCGCCGCCGCGAAACGCTACAGGGAACAGCTCCTCCCGCCGTTCTTCCGCGAACTGGTCAACTTTTCTCAGGACTTCGAGTACTCCTGGCACACGCCCGGCCACGCGGGCGGCACGGCGTTTCGGAAATCCCCGGCCGGGCGGGCGTTCCACCGGTTCTTCGGCGAGCAGCTCTTCAGGTCCGACCTCTCCATCTCGGTGGCCGAACTGGGGTCGCTCCTCGACCACTCCGGGCCGGTCGGCGAGGCCGAAACCTATGCGGCAAAGGTCTTCGGCGCGGACCGGACCTATTTCGTCACCAACGGCACCTCGACGTCGAACAAGATCGTCTTCTTCGGCAGGGTGACCGAGGGCGATATCGTCCTCGTCGATCGGAACTGCCACAAATCGGCCGAGCACTCGCTCACGATGACGCACGCCGTGCCGGTGTACCTGGTCCCGACCAGAAACCGCTACGGGATCATCGGGCCGATCCGTCCCGAAGAGATGGCGCCCGATACGATCCTGGCGAAAATCGCCGCCTCGCCGCTGGCGAAGACCGCGACGAGCCAGACCCCGGTGCACGCCGTCGTCACCAACTCCACCTACGACGGTCTCTGCTACCATGCCGCATGGGTGGAAGAAGAGCTGGGAAAAAGCGTGGAGAGCATCCACTTCGACGAGGCGTGGTACGGCTACGCCCGGTTCAACCCCCTGTACCGCGACCGCTTCGCCATGCGCGACGGTGCGAAAAATCCCGACGGCCCGACGGTTTTCGCCACGCAGTCGACGCACAAACTCCTTGCGGCGCTCTCGCAGGCGTCCATGGTCCACGTCAGGAACGGGCGGGTGCCGATCGAGCACGCCCGGTTCAACGAGGCGTTCATGATGCACACCTCGACCTCGCCGCTCTACACGATCATCGCCTCCTGCGACGTGGCGGCGAAGATGATGGACGGGGCGTCCGGCCGCCTCCTCACCGGCGAGCCCATCGAAGAGGCGATCAGGTTCAGGCGGACGATGGCGCGGATCAAACGCGAGATCGGCCACGGTGCGACCGAGCGGGACTGGTGGTTCGGGATGTGGCAGCCCGACGCCGTCACCTACCCGGCCACCGCGAGACAGATCGCGTTCGCCGACGCCTCCGTCGACCTCCTCGCCGGGGAGCCGTCGAGCTGGGTCCTGCACCCCGGGGAGAAGTGGCACGGGTTTTCCGGGCTGCCCGACGGCTACTGCATGCTCGACCCGATCAAGGTCACGGTGCTCATGCCGGGCGTGAACGACGACGGCTCCCCTGCCGAACGGGGCATCCCGGCGGCCGTCGTGGTGAAGTTCCTGGACACGAAAGGCATCGTCAACGAGAAGTCAGGGGACTACAACATCCTCTTCCTCTTCTCGATGGGCGTGACGAAGGGCAAGTGGGGGACGCTCCTGACCGAACTCTTCGAGTTCAAACGGCGGTTCGACGAGAACACCCCGCTCGAAGAGGTCTTCCCCGACCTGACGAAGGCGTATCCGGATCGCTACGGCGGCATGACGCTCCCCGGCCTCGTCGCCGAGATGCACGCCTACATGAAGGACACCCGGCAGGGCGACCTCCTGCAGGAGGCCTATGCGTCCCTTCCCCAGCCGGTCGTCACCTACGCCGAGGCCTACCGGAAACTCGTCCGCGGCGAGGTGGAGCACGTCCCGGTTGCCGAAATGGCGAACCGGATTGTGGCGACCGGCGTCTTCCCCTATCCGCCCGGCATCCCGGTGCTCGCCCCGGGCGAACCGGCCGGCGAACAGGACGGGCCGATCCTCAGCTACCTGCTGGCGCTCCAGGAGTTCGACGCCAGGTTCCCGGGATTCGGGCATGACATCCACGGCGTCGAGAACGTGAACGGCGAGTACCGGATCTACTGCATAAAGGAAGGGACGAAATGAGCGAAGATGCCGGAACGGGCTCCTCGCAGTCCAGAAAAGTGCTCGGGATCTTCACGCTCGCCATGATCAACGTCGCCGCCGTGCTCAGCATCAGGAACTTCCCCTCGATGGCCGTCTACGGCTGGTCGTGCATCGGCTGGTATGTCATCGGGACGGTGATGTTTCTCATCCCGATCTCGCTGGCCGGGGCCGAGCTGGCGACGGGCTGGCCGAACGGCGGCGGCGTGTACTCCTGGGTGAAGCAGGCGTTCGGCGAGAAGGGTGGTTTCGTCGCCCTTTTCTGCGAGTGGTCCAACAACCTCGTCTGGTTCCCGACGGTGCTCTCGTTCATCGCGGCGACGCTGGCGTTCGCGCTCACGCCGAACCTGGCGAACAGCCCCCTCTACATGTTCGGCGTGATGATGATCGCCTTCTGGGGGACGACGGCCGTCGCCTATTTCGGCGAGGAGGCCTCCACGAAATTCGGGAGCGTGGGCGTGATCCTGGGGAGCATCATCCCCGCGATCCTGATCACGCTCTTCGGGGTCTGGTGGATCGCCTCAGGGCAGGCGCTGGTCCTGCCCCCCTTCTCCCTCGACCAGATCGTGCCCGAGATCAGCCTGCCGACGCTGCCCTTCTTTGCGACGATCGTCCTCCTCTTTGCCGGCATGGAGATGGCCGGGTTCCACGCCCTCGAAGTGAGGAACCCGCAGCGTGATTTCCCCCTGGCGATGGCGGTCTCGGCGGTCGTCATCTTCTTCTGCACGGTTGCGGCGACCCTGGCCATCGCATTCGTGATCCCGGCCGATAAACTCAGCCTGGCGTCCGGGGTCATGCAGGCGATCCAGTACTTCTTCGACGCCGCCGGTCTGCCCGAACTCGTCGGGCCGATGGCGATCCTCATCACCATCGGCGGTGTCGTGTCCCTTGCCGCCTGGCTCATCGGGCCGGCGAAGGGCCTCGGGGTCGTGGCCGAGGAGGGGAACATGCCGCCGATGTTCGACCGGACCAACAAATACGGGGCGCCGGTGGCGGTGCTCTTCACCCAGGCGCTCATCGGCTCCCTGATCTCCCTCCTGTACGTCTTTTTGCCCTCGGTGAACCAGGCGTACTGGATCCTCTCGGCGATGACCGTGGAACTCCTCTGCATCGTGTACGTGCTGGTCTTTGCCTCGCTGATCAAACTGCGCTACACCCAGCCGGACACGCCCAGGCCCTTTAAGATCCCGGGCGGCATGGTCGGCGTGTGGCTGGTGGGAGGCGTCGGGGCGGCGGGCGTGATCTTCTCGTTCCTGGTCGGGCTGATGCCGCCGAGCTACTATGACAACGGTCTCGGCTACGTGGCCGCGGTGCTCTTCGGGACGTTCGTCCTTGCCGCTCCGCCGCTGGTGTTTCTCAGGATGAAAAAACCTGAATGGAAGAAAAACGGTACAGAGGTGAGATCCGATGAATGAGAAATCTCTCGTTGCGGTGGTGAGCGTGATCCTGGTCGCCGCCATCGTGCTGATCCCGATCGGCATTGCGACGCTCATGCACCAGGCCGAGCCCTACCGGATCGTGGAGGGCGAACCCCTGCGGGAAGCGGCCGAGGCGGCCGGACTGCAGGTCTGCAACGTCACCGATACGCTCTGGAACGTGCCGGGAGCGACGGGCGGGACGACCTACGTCCTCTCCGACAACTGCACCGACCCGGACGCCGACACGATCAAGGTGGAGATCCAGGCCTTCGACAGCGAGGAGTCGAGGGACGCGGCGATCCGCACCTACCTCTCTCAGGGCGTCGGCAGGCTGCGGCCGGTCGGGAACCTGATCGTGGTCGGGCAGTACCTCGTCTATGTCGAGCCGTACGACAGCGATCTCCTCACGCGCCTCGCCGCCGAGCTGAAGAAGAAGTAGAGCGATCGGGCGCGGGGTATCCCGTTCCTTTTTTTTGCGGCCGGAAACGTCTATATAGTGTCCGCGCGACTGAGACGCCATGGACGGTTTCATGCCCCCGATGTTCCGGGGGGTACGGCTGCTCGTATTACGGCTGGGCCTGGACGGCGGTGTTCTGGGTCATCCAGGTGGTCATCGGCTATTTCGTGTACCGGGATGCGAAGGAGCGTGAGATGAACCCGGCCCTCTGGTTCATCCTGGTGATCATCCCGATGCTCGGCTGGCTGTTCCTGGTGATGTACATCGTCGTGAGGGAGAGCGGACGCGGCGGCGACGGGAGATCGGCGGCGGTGATCCTGGACGAGCGCTATGCGATGGGCGAGATCTCGACCGAGGACTACCGGCGGATGAAGGAGGAACTGAACAAATAGCGGAGATCGCCCGGGCAACCGGCTCGCTTCCCCTTCTCCGCAGCTAATCCGCCTGCTTTTTATCCCGGCCCGGCGACACACCGGTACGGAAACGCAGATGCCCCCATCCCGCCCCACCCTCAAAACCACCCTCGGCCCTCTTTCGCTCGACAACCCGTTCCTGCTCTCCTCGGGTCCCCCGACCGCCTCGGGCGACCGGATCAGGCGCGCCTTTCGGCTCGGGTGGGCCGGGGCGGTGACGAAGACCATCAGCCCGGACTCGATGGAGATCGCGGATGTCTCGCCCCGTTTTGCCGCCTGGAAAGGGCAGGACGCCGGGCTCCTGGGCTTCGAGAACATCGAACTGCTCAGCAGGCTGGACCTCTCCACCTGGACCCGGGAGATCGCCGCCATAAAAAAGGAGTTTCCCGACCGCGTGCTGATCGCGAGCATCATGGCCTCGCCGGACCCCGCGACGTGGCGGGACCTTGCCGGCGCCGTGCAGGACGCCGGGGCCGATGCGGTGGAGTTGAACGTCTCCTGCCCCCACGGCATGCCGGAACGCGGCGTCGGCGCCGCCCTCGGCCAGCAGCCCGCCCTCGTCCGTGCGGTGACGCACGCCGTGCGGGGCGCGGTCGAGGTCCCGCTGGTCGTCAAGCTCACGCCCAACGTCACCGACATCCTGCCCGTCGCAGAGGCGGCGGTGGCGGCCGGGGCCGACATGCTCGCGGCGATCAACACGGTGCAGTGCCTGATGGGCGTCGACCTCGACACCCTCGAACCCCTGCCGTCGGTGGCAGGCTCCGGCACCTACGGGGGATACTCGGGCCCGGCGACAAAACCGATCGGGCTCTCCATCGTCTCGCAGATCGCACGGGAACTGCCGGTCCCGATCATGGGCGTCGGCGGGATCGCGCGCTGGCAGGACGCCGCCGAGTACCTCGCGGTGGGAGCGTCGGCGGTCCAGGTCTGCACGGCCGTGATGTGGCGGGGGGCCGGGATCGTCCGCGGCCTCGCCGAGGGACTCTCGGGCTACCTTGCGGAACGGGGCCTCTCAGGGCCGGACGCCCTGCGGGGTCTCGCCCTCCCCCGCATCGGGACGCACGAGGCCCTCTCGCGGGAGGCCTGCTGCTGTGCCCGTGCGGAGTCGGTGCAGAACTGCACCCTGTGCGGCCGCTGCGTCGTCGCCTGCCGGGACGGGGGATACGGTGCGATCTCGATCGTCGGCCGGGCCGTGGCGGTCGACGAGGCCCGCTGCGACGGCTGCGGGTTGTGCGCCCTGGTATGCCCGGAGGGCGTGATGGTCGTGCGGCCGCGTTCGCAGGTGAACGAGAGGTCGGCGGCCCTGCTCCTGTCAGGGAAGGGCCTGCCGGAATAGACCTCCCTGCGGTTCGTCAATGGGGCGAACTGTCATCGCCGCGAAGGCAAGAAGTCGGCGGCGGTGATAACGGCGGGGCCATGGACGGCGATGAAGGCCCGGCCGATCATGGTAAATATGATCAATCCTTACAATCCTGCAATGACTGCCACGAAACGGGTGCCGGTGTCCGAGGGGGTGTGGGCCGATCTCTCCGCCCTGAAGGGGGCGGGACAGACCTATGACGATCTCCTCGCCTTGATGATCGAGCAGGAGAAGAAGCGGCGTTTCATCGCGGATATGGATCGCATCGAAGAAGAGGGGGATTTCGTGGAGCTGGACGTTGACATACCGGGTGCTGATTGATCGCAAGGTCAACATCGCTCTTCAACGCCTAAGCCCGAAGAGCCGGCGTGTCATCATGGATAAACTGGCCGCTCTTGCCGTGGACCCATACCCCGGCAGCGGCGGCGACAGGGAACGCCTCCATGTGCAGGGGCGCGACGATACCTATCGCCTTCATATCAGCCGCACCTACACTGCGTTCTACCGGATCCGGGAACCGGAACAGGAGGTGCTGGTCCTCACCGTGATGTCGATCGAGCAGGCGCATAAGAAGTACGGGGATTTTTAAGCTGGCATCTGAAGGGAGGATGCGATCTTCTCTTCTATCTCTGGTGACCTGCCCGTTATATATCTCCCCCCGGCAACACTCCTTCAAATGTCTCCCGTCTCCTTCCTCAGCGGCAGACCCGCCCGGCAGCAGGCCGTCATCGGCGCCGTCGTCCTCGTCTGCATCGTCCTTGTTTTCTTTGCACTCCCGTATCAGCCGTCTCTGGCGGCCGGACCCGTCCACATCCAGATCCTCGCCGTCAACGACTTTCACGGCCAGGTCCCGGCCGGCCAGAAACTCGACGGCGAGGCGGCCGGCAGCGCCCCGGTGCTCGCCTCGTACCTCGAAGCCGCCCTGGCCGACGACGGACAGGCGGCGACGCTCATCGCCCTCCCCGGCGACGTGGTCGGCGCCTCGCCCCCGGAGTCCGGTCTCCTCCTCGACGAGCCCACGATGCTCTTCTTCAACAACTTTGCGGAGGACTGCGAGGGCGGGCCGTACACGATGGTCGCCACCTTCGGCAACCACGAGTTCGATAAGGGCACCGCCGAGTTGATGCGGAAGATCCACGGCGGGAACGGCACGACGAACATCACCCACCTGGTCGACCCCTATCCGGGCTCGAACATGACCTTCGTCTCCTCGAACGTCCTCTGGGAGGCGAACAACACGCCCCTCGTCGATCCCTACGTGATCCTGGACGCCGGCGGCGTGCGGATCGCCTTCATCGGCGCCGACACCGTCGAGACCCCCACGATCCAGAAGGCGGCGAACATCGAGGGCGTCGTCTTCGAGGACGAGGCCGAATCGATCAACCGCTATATCCCGGAGATCCAGGAGGCCGGGGTGCACGCCATCGTCGTCCTCCTCCACGAGGGCGGGGAGCAGGAGGCCTACGACGGCCCGACGGGGGACGGCGGCAACGTCACCGGCCGGGTGGCGGAGATCGTCGCCGCCCTCGACCCGGACGTCGACGTCGTCCTCTCGGCCCACACCCACGAGTTCACCAACGCCTACCTGAAAAACGCCGGCAAAAACCCGGTGCTCGTGACGCAGGCGTACAGTTACAGCAGGGCGTTTGCCGACGTCGACCTCTATATCGATCCTGTCTCCGACGAGATCGTCGATAAATCGGCCGAGATCGTCCGGGCATATGCGGACCGGCCGCCCGGCACCGGCCCCGATCCCGAAGCCTCCGCCTTCCTCGCCGCCGTCGACGAGACGGTCGGGCCCATGATCGACCGGCCCGTCACGACCGCGGCGGCGAACATCACCAGGGAGCAGACCGGCGCCGGCGAATGCGCACTCGGCGACCTCGTCGCGGACGGCCAGCGGGCGGCGATGGACGCCGATATCGCCTTCGTCACCACCGGCTCGCTGCGGGAAGATATCGAGGAGGGCAACGTCACCTGGGGCGACCTCTACGCCGTGCAGCCCTTCTCGTCGAGCGTGCTCTCGATGACGCTGACCGGGGCGGAGGTCGAAGAGGCCCTGGAGCGGCAGTGGGAGGAGCCGTTGCCGCCCCACAACCTGGCGGTCTCCGGGCTCTCGTACGCCTATGACGATGAAAAGCCCGCCGGCGAGCGGGTCGTCGCCGTCCTGGTGAACGGCACGCCCCTCGACCCGGCCGCCACCTACACGGCGGCGATGGTCGACTACCTGGCCGGCGGCGGCGACGGCTACACCGTCTTTGAAAACGGCACCGAGATCGTCTACGGCCCCTTCGACGTCGACGCCCTGGTCTCGTACATGGGCGCGCTTCCCGCCCCGGTGGAGCCGCCCGAACGGACGCGGATCGCGACGGTTGCGTGAGGATGCCCGGGTCAGGTAAACAGGCGGCATAACCGGAAGTGCGGGCTTCCCGCTCCGCCTGCCCGTACCGGATCGTGCAGAAAAACACCTCGCCGCACGATTCAAAAAAATATTTTTGAGGCTATGTTCGCGGGGATCTGAGAACCCTCGCTTCCTGCTCGTGATGGCCCATCACGAACGCGAGTTTAAATCGCACTGCCCTGAGGCACCGGGACAAACGTCATAGACGAGGCCAGGAGCCAGGCGGCAAGGAGGGCGATGAGGACGAGCGGGATGATGACGGCGATCGCGATCGCGATGACCGCCCGTGCGGTGCTGATCTCATGGAGCTCGCGGACGCCCAGCACGTACAGGACCACCGACCAGATCAGAAAGATCAGACCGACGTACGGGATCCAGCCGAGGAGCAGGCTGGGCGTGCTCCCGTAGAAGAGGGCGTTCACGGTCTGCATGAGCCCCCTGCGCCCGCCGACGATGTACACCCAGAGGTGCACCCACACGGCGAAGACGAGCATGCCGAGATACCCGCCGACGAACGTCATGATCAGTCCCACGAAAATCCCGACCGCTCCTCCGGTCAGGTCACCGGTCCCGAAAAAGGCCTGGACCAGCGTGTAGATGACGGTGTAGAAGAGGAGGAGCGCGCCGAAATAGATGAAAACAGTGCTCGCATCGTCATTTTCTGACTGCCTGAACGTTTCGACCGGTTTTAAGAAAAATCCTTTCAACCGGTCAACAAAGGTGTCGATCATATACGCAGGGTTTGTCCTGCATTGAATATAGATTGGCTGTTTTACCGGCCGTGGCGGTTTCAGGCCGGACGGCGACGCCGGAAAAGCCGGGAGGCCCCGACGAAAACAAAATGAATGAAAATATATATCGCACCATTATATTGTGACTCTTGAGGTGATCGCTCATGCTCTATTACGCCCAGGGCGACGCGATTGTAACCAGGCAAGAACTCTACGAAAAACTGGACTCCGGTACGTTGACCGCATTTTACAACGACCTCTCGCTGAAAAAAAGCACGCGGTCCATCCGCTTCTCCACCGGCGATCTCACGCCTGAAAACGCGGTTGCGCCCGGCCGACCCGCAACAGGCGATATCGTTCCGTTTCAGTCGATAGGAATGGGAAAACCTCTCGCCATCATGATCAGGGAGGTCTACACCGGCAGGTACCCGAAAAAAATCTTTGGCGACCGGTCGGACATGCTCGTGACCTCGGCGGTCAAGAATTCCTTCACCTACGACGCCAGGCCCCGCGCCATAAACTATCTGACGAAAGGCATCTCCCCGAAAAAACGCCTGTCCCGGCCCTCGGCCTCAGACGAAGGCACTCCGATCGTCTTTTACTCGCCGGCCCTCGTCGAACGGTCCCTGACTCTCGACCTGACCATCGTCTTCGACGACTTCCCGAAAGCGGTATTCGAAAAAATCGGAGGGTTGATGAGCACGGCAGCGGCGATCCCGGTCTTCCTGCCGTACTCCACCTACCTGTTTTCGGCCGGCGTGGTCACGAACCTGATCGGATCTGTGGGAGAGATGGCGTTCGACTGCAACGCCGATTTTTCAACGTCCGAGTCCCTCGATATCTGGCTGCCCGGTAGCGTCCCCGTCCCTTCGGGCTTCGCCCTGATCTCGGACGACAACGTCGACCGCTACGACGAGACCTTTCTGGAGGACAACCATGTCGACGGAACGGGCCGGGTCGTCGACGCCTCGGGCAGACCCTATGCCGGCGACGTCCCCTATATCGTCGTCAGCCTCGACGGTTCGCCCCACGACGAACTCTCCTCCTTCGCGCCGACCGCAGCGAGTGCGGCGGTTCTTTCCAGATTTTTCGGCGTCGCCGACAAGCAGACCGAATCGTTCGAACTCATGGCCGAAGGGATCAAGCTCTACAACGACTACACCTGCCGCAAGCAGGTGGACGAACTCGACGCGAAGATCGCATCTCTCCCGGCGGGCGAGGAGAAAGAGGCTCTCGTGAAAAAAAGGGAGGCGCTGGCGAAGAACATCCTCACCGACCTGCTCAAGAAATAGATGTGGGATGGGGCGCATTTCCGTGCCCCCCTTTTTCGGCGAACGCTCGAATGGTCACCGGTGGGCATCGAAATACGATCGGATCCTTTCCCCGACGTTTTTCCGCAGGTTCTCGTAGAAGATGGCGTAGTCGTACATGTGGTACACGCCCGGCGGGAAGGTGACGCTCGTCGCCGGCAGGTCTTCGGGATGGGAGATGTCGGTGATCACGAGCGCATTGCCCACTTTCTGCGCCGCCGCGAAATGCGGGTGCCTGGCCGGGTGTTCGGGATCGCCGCGCCTGAAGAAGGCCGCCTCGATGTTGGCCGAGGCCGGCGCGAAGGCGGTGTCGGTCCGCCAGGTCAGCGGGTTCACCACGAACGTCCCCGGGATCACGGTCGGGGCCTGCCGCTCTTTGCCCTCTTCGTCCGAGATGGTGTTGTAGGTGATGAAGCACCCTGTCTCCGCGGCGCTCTCGCCGACCTTCATCAGCGGGTTTTTCTCCAGGTCGGCCGGGGTGATCGAGTAGCCGATGACGTACGCCGCCACGAGTTTTTCCCGCGAGGCGGGATCGCCGGTGAGGAGTTCCCCGGCCTTCGAGAGTTCGACGACCCTGACCGACCCCTGGCTGTGGGCCGCCAGGATGATCGGCCTCTCCCCCCGGTTGAAGTGCTCCATGAAATACGCGAAGGCGGCGACGAGGTCGCTCTGCCCGAGGGCGAAGATCGGCGCCGCTTCGGTCAGCATCAGGGGGTTGATCTTCACGTTGTTCTGCCGGTAATAGGGGGCGTAGATGTTCGCCTGCCCGTCGAAGATGCTCGCCTGCTCCACCAGGGTCCAGACCGCCTTCTCCCGCAGGCCGGGATCGCGGGTGTCCATTAAGTAGGTCGCATCGTCCGAAAGGATCGTGGGGTAGACCCAGAACACGTCCACGGGCTGCCGCTCGGTGCCGAAATGGGCGGGCAGGGCGAGCCAGCTCTCAGGGTCGGCGTAGTCGGGCGCATCCGGCACGTCCCTCCCGGGATCGAAGGGGGGCAGGGCGACCGGCACCCCGAGCGCCCTTCCCCGCAGGTCTTCGAGCGTCGGCGCCAGGCCGTCCGCACGCTGCATTCCCGTCATGCTCATCCGGACGCCGTCCTGTTCAGGTAGGCGTCGATCCGGTCGCCGACGTTCTGCTCCAGGTTCCGGTACCAGAAGGCATAGTCGTAGCGGTGGTACACCCCTTCCGAATACGGGCCGATGTCCAGGTCTTCGCCCTCCGGTATCGTCGTCGTGAGCGCCCCGGTCTCGGGGTCGATCTGCGCACCGCAGTAGTGGTCCACCTCGCGGAGGAACGCGCCGGTCGAGTCGTTGTAGAAACGTGCGCCCAGGTTCTCCGATGCCGGGGCGTAGGTGTCGTCGGTCGTCCAGGTGAGCGGGTTGATGCAGTGGGCGCCTGCCATCAGCATCGGGCCGCCGGCCGAGGTCGTCGACTGCGTGTTGTAGGTGACGACGACGCCGGTGTCGTTCGCGCCCTCTGCCGCCGTCAGCCCGGCCGCTTCGAGGTCGGCGTCGGTGACGGTGTAGCCGATCAGGTACGCCGCCACCAGGCGGTCGCGGAGGTCCGCGTCGTTTCCGAAGCGGTTCTTGATCACCTCGATCAGGGCCATCGTCCCCTGGCTGTGGCCCGCGATGATGAACGGCCGGCCGTCGTTGAGGTTTTCGATGTAGTAGTCGAAGGCCCGCTCGACGTCAACGGCGCCGCGTTTGAACTCCGCCGTGTCGGTCGCAAGCATTCCCGGCTCCACCGCCACCTGCGTCGACATCTGCCGGTAGTAGGGAGAATAGACGTTGGCGTTCGACCCGTACACGCTGGCCTGCGCCGCAAAAATGCCCTGCGCCAGCGCCCGTTCTTCGCCGCCGGTCACATCCATGAAGCCGGTGGCGTTGCTGCTGACCGTCGGGTACACGTAGAAGACGTCCACCGGTTTGTCCGCGGACGGCAGCGAGAGCCAGTAATAGGAATCCGCGTAATTCGGCTCCTGGCCGGGATCGACCGCTCCGGCCGGGAGCGTCTCGTTGCCGCCGGCGGGGGTCTCCCCGTTCGTGCAGCCGCAGGTGAAAATGAAGCAGACCCCCATCACGGCGATGAGGCAGATCAAAGAGTGACTATTTTTCATCATTGCAAACTCACCAGATTGGTTCGGTTGTACAGTCCCGAATCAACGTTTCATGAATTTTTGTCCGGACTTAAAAGAATGTTTCCCCAATTCGACCCCTTGATGCGTTGGTAGCGGTGCCGGGGGACGGCCTCTCCCGGACGGAATGTTCTTATTCATCCCGGACAACGAAGGCATCATTCCACGGACGGTTCAGGCCGTCCGCAGAAGAGAAGGGGGGGATAGACCATGAGTTTTGCAAGTCAGGTAACGGTCGTCTATCCGAGGATGGAGTCGCTCGACAGGATCCTCGGGAGTTCGGTGAATAGTGCGGAAGGAGAACACCTCGGGGTGATCGAGTCCCTGATGATCGATTCGATCTCAGGGGTGGTCACCTTCGGGATCCTCTCCTCGGGCGGGATCATGGGCCTCGGGGAGAAATATATCCCTGTACCCTGGCGGGCGCTCTCGCGTGAGCCGGACCAGGACGAATTCACCCTGATGATCCGGAAAGATTCGTTTGAAAACGCTCCCAGTTTCAGCAAGAGCAAGGCGCCGGCGTCCAGCGACCTCGCGTGGTTTGAACGGGTGTACCGTTTCTACGGGATCGAACCGATCTGGGAAACCGGGGTCAGATGAACGCAGCAGGGGATGGGGCCCGGACGCCCTTTCCCGTGCAGAAGAGATTTTCCTTTTTTTCTCGGCCCTCAGGGAAAGCGCCCGATCTCGGCGCCTTGTCCGGTGAAACAGGCGGCAGAAGAGACGGTATCGTGCATCACCGGCGGTTGGGCCCTGCACCCCCACCCATTATATACTGTCTCCGCCATCCCCTCCTGATGATCCCGGAAACCTTCACCTGCGACGCCGTCACCTGGGAGCGTGCCGTCGCTCTCTCCCGCACCCTCGCCGCCGAAGTCAGGTCCTCGGGCTACCGCCCCGACCTCGTCGTCGCCATCGGCCGCGGCGGCTACGTCCCGGCCAGGATCGTCTGCGACGAACTCCTCATCAAAGACCTCACCGGCATCAGGATCGAGCACTGGGGCACGACCGCACAGAAGAGCGAGACGGCCGTGATCCGCCGGCCGCTCTATGCCGACGCCGCCGGCCTCGCCGTCCTGATCGTCGACGACGTCACCGACACCGGCGACACCCTCGCCGTTGCGGCCGACCACCTGGCGACCTTCGGGCCGCGTGAGATCAGGACCGGCGTGCTCGTCCACAAGCAGGTCTCCGCCTTCGTGCCCGACTATTATGCCGAACGCGCCTCGGCCTGGCACTGGGTGATCTTCCCCTGGGCCCGCCACGAGGACATCGTCGGCTTCGTCGAGAAGATCGTCTCCGGCGAACCGGCCGACGCCACCGAGATCAGGGCGATCCTGGCCGGGCGCTACGGCATCCTGGCCGGCGAGGAGGAGGTGCTCGAAGCCCTCGACGACCTGGCCGCATCCGCCCGGGTGGTGCGCGAAGGTGGGCTCTACCGGCATGCGGCCGGCGGGTGAGGCGGACAGCAACCCTTATCTCTCCCCAAACACCGATGGTGCACAACGCATCCGGGGGGAGACGTTCATGCAGAAAGAAAAAATCATCGGGATAGACCTGGGCACCTCGAACAGCCAGGCGGCGGTGATGATCGGCGGCAAACCGACGATCGTCCCGTCCGCGGAGGGAGCGACCTATGGGGGCAAGATGTTCCCGTCGGTCGTCGCCTTCACGAAAGAAGGGCAGATGCTCGTCGGCGAACCGGCGAGAAGACAGGCGGTCGCCAACCCCGAGGGCACGGTGATGGCGGCGAAGCGGAAGATGGGCACCGACCACAAATACCGGATCGCCGGCAAGGAGTACACGCCCCAGCAGATCTCCGCCTTCCTCCTCCAGAAGATCAAACGGGACGCCGAGGCCTTCCTCGGGGAGACGGTGAAGAAGGCGGTGATCACCGTTCCCGCCTACTTCAACGACAACCAGCGGACGGCGACGAAGGACGCCGGCACGATCGCCGGGCTCGAAGTGGTGCGGCTGATCAACGAGCCCACCGCCGCCTCGATGGCCTACGGCCTGGATAGGGGCGGGGAGCAGAAGATCATGGTCTTCGACTTCGGCGGCGGGACGCTGGACGTCACGATCATGGAGTTCGGCGAGGGGACCTTCCGCGTCGTCTCCACCGCAGGGGACACGGCGCTCGGCGGCACCGACATGGACGCGGCGGTCGTCGACTGGATCGCGGGCGAGTTCCAGAAGCAGGAGGGCATCGACCTGCAAAAGGACACGCAGGCGGTGCAGCGCCTCAGGGAGGCGGCCGAGAAGGCGAAGATCGAACTCTCGACGGTGCCGGAGACCGAGATCACCCTGCCCTACATCAGCGGGACGACCACCGGCCCCAGGCACCTCTCGATGAAACTCTCCAGGGCGAAGCTCGAGCAGATCGTCGCCCCGGTCGTCGAGCGGTGCGTCGGCCCCCTCGAGCAGGCGCTCGCCGACGCGAAGCTCGCAAAGGACGCCGTCGAGAAGGTGATCCTGGTCGGCGGCCCCACCCGCATGCCGGCCGTCCAGCGCTTCATCGAGGAGCACACCGGCAAAAAACCCGAACGGAGCGTCGACCCCATGGAGTGCGTCGCCATCGGGGCAGCGATCCAGGGGGCGATCCTTGCGGGCGAGATCACCGACATGGTCCTCCTGGACGTCACCCCCTTGACGCTCGGGATCGAGACCCTCGGCCACGTCGCCACCCCCCTGATCCCGCGCAACACCACCATCCCGACGCGGGCGAGTCAGGTCTTCACCACCGCCGCCGACCTCCAGACCTCGGTGACGATCAACGTCCTCCAGGGCGAGCGGCCGATGGCGCCGGACAACACGAGCCTGGGCCAGTTCAACCTGGTCGGCCTCCCGCCGGCGCCGCGGGGCGTACCGCAGATCGAGGTCGCCTTCGACATCGACGCCTCGGGCATCCTGAACGTCTCGGCAAAGGACCTCGCCACCGGAAAAGAGCAGCGGATGACCATCACCGCCTCCACGAAGCTCCCGACCGCCGAGGTGGACCGGATGGTGAAGGAGGCGCAGACCTTCGAGGCCGAGGACAAAAAGAGGAAGGAGGAGGCCGAGGTGCGCAACGAGGCCGATTCCCTCGTCTACACCGCGGAACGGACCGTCGCCGACCTGGGGGAGCGGATGGGGGCGGCGCAGAAGGATGCCCTCGACGCCGCCGTGAAGGCCCTGAAGGAGGCCGCGGCCGGGAGCGATCTCGCCGCGATCAGGTCGGCCGCCGACCGGGTAAGAAAAACCCTCGGGGAGGCCGGGGCGACGATCTACCAGGGTGCGGCGCAGCCACCGCCCGGAGCCGGGGAGAAAAAAGGCGGCGGCGAAGGGGAGTTCGTCGACGCCGAGTATAAGGTGAAGGAAGGCTGACGGCCCGCATGGCGAAGAAGGACTACTACGAGGTGCTGGGGGTAAAACCGGACGCCTCGCAGGAGGAGATCGTCCGGGCATTCAGGCGCCTTGCCAGGAAGCACCACCCTGACCTGAACCCGGGCGACCCGGCGGCCGAGGAGCGGTTCAAGGAGGTCAACGAGGCCTTCCAGGTGCTCAACGACGCGGACCGCCGGGCGAAGTACGACCGGCTCGGCCACGGCGCCTTCGCGCCCGAGGACGTGGCCGGGTTTCGCACCTTCAACTTCGACGAGATCTTCAGGGACTTCGGGTTCGGCGACCTCTTCGGGCGGTTCGGCGGTTTCGAGGCCAGGCGGGGGCCGGCGCCGGGTGCGGACATCCGCTACGACCTGGAGATCACCCTCTCCGAAGCGTTTGCCGGGACGAAAAAGACGCTCAGGTTCCGGGTGGACGAGGCCTGTGCGGCCTGCGGCGGCACCGGCGGCACGCTCAGGGAGTGCCCGCGCTGCGGCGGCGCCGGGCAGCAGACAAAGGCCGCCGGGGACGTGATCACCGTCGTCACCTGCCCGGTCTGCGGCGGACGGGGCAGGGTCGTCGAGAAGGCCTGCGCCACCTGCGGCGGCACCGGCACCGTGGGGAAAACGAGGACGATAGAGGTTTCGGTCCCGGCCGGCGCCGCCGACGACCTGCACCTGCGGCTGGCCGGGCAGGGTGCGGCCGGCGAGGAGGGCGCTCCGCCGGGCGACCTCTACGTCGTCGTCCATGTCCGGGCCGACCCGCGTTTTTCCCGGCAGGGCGCCGACCTCCTCGCCACCGCCGCCGTCGACCTCGGCACGGCGGCGATGGGCGGCGAGATCGAGGTGCCGACGATCACCGGGATGGCCGCGCTCACCATCCCGCCGGGCACGCAGAGCCACACCACCTTCAGGCTGAAAGGGCAGGGGATGCCGCACCCCGGCCGGAAAGGCCGGGGCGACCTGCTGGTGCTGGTCACCGTCTCGATCCCCCGCGCCCGCACCGACCGGCAGAAAGACCTGCTGCGGCAGTTCCTGCAAGAGGGGGGCTGAACGCCCGGATCAAAACATGTATCGTCACCGGCGGCGCAATCGATCCTGATCATCATGCCCCTGCCTGCACTGCGCCGCTCCAGCCTCATCGCCGCCCTCTCGGCGATCGGGTTCTTCGCCATTTTCTCCACCACCATCTCGAAAAACCCGGTGCTGCCCCTCTTCTCCCAGGCCCTCGGCGCCGGCGACGTGACCATCGGGCTCATCGCGGCGGTATCCCCGGCCGCCGGCATCCTCTTCTCCTTCCCGGTGGGCGTGCTCGCCGACCGCATCGGCCCAAAGAGGCTGCTCGTCGCCTCGGCCATCGTCTTCCTCACGGCCCCCCTCCTCTACCTCCTGGTCGCCGACCCCCTCTGGCTCATCCCGGTCAGGTTCTTCCACGGCCTGGCGACGGCGATCCTGGGGCCGGTGGCCTCGATGATGATCTACACCGCCTACCCCGATGCGAAAGGGGAGAAGAGCGGGATCTACTCCTCGGCGACCCTTGTCGGGCGGACGGCGGCGCCGCTCGCCGGCGGGATCCTCCTCTCGGTCTTCGCGGCGGCGGCAGGGCTCACCGCCTACCGGCTGGTCTATGTCGCCGCCTTCCTCGCCGCGATCCCCGTCCTCGCACTGGTGCTCGCCATCGGGACTGACGCACCCGCGGCCGGGGAAACGTCGAAACCCCGCTCCTTCTCCCTCGGGGAGAGCCTGCGGGGCTTTCTGCAGAGTCCCCTCCTCCTCTCGACAGCGCTTGTGGAGATGGCGGCGTACTTCGGGTTCGGGATCTTCGAGACCTGGCTCCCCCTGTACCTCATCTCAGCCGGGGTCCAGGAGTACCTGATCGGCCTCCTTTTCGCCCTCCAGGTCGTCGCCGTCGCCGTCTCCAAACCGTTCTTCGGCGCCCTCTCCGACCGGATCGGGAGACGTGCCCAGATCATCGCGGGGCTCCTTGCCGAAGGCGTGCTGATCGCCGCGCTCGCCTTCACCGCCGCCGTCCCCGTGGTGATGGCGGTCGGCGTCTGTTTCGGGCTCGCCCTCTCCCTGGTCACGGTCTCGACCGGCGCCTATGTCGCCGACCTATCGGCGCGTGAGGACCTCGGGGCCTCGGTCGGAGCCCTCAGCTCGATCATGGACATCGGGCACGCCTCAGGGCCGCTCGTCGCCGGGGTGCTCATCGCCACGTCAGGATATGCAGCAGGGTTTCTTGCGCCCGCCGCCCTGGCCGCAGGTGTCGCCGCCGTCTTTATCGCGGCAGGCAGGACTGCACCTGTCGAAAAAATAGTATAGCGCGATCGGCCGGAACGCTTCAGACCTCTATGCTCGAACACCGCTCGACGGCTATGCCGTGTGTCCCGCCGCTCCGGTAGACCTCGATCGCCCTTCCGACCGCGGCGATGAGATCGGTGTAGAACTTCATGCCGACACTGCTTTTCTGGAGCACGTCCGATGCACCGGCGTAGCGTGCCCGCTTCTCCACACCGTCCTGCAGATTCCCGGTGATCAGAATATAGGGAATGGTGTTCCCGTACTCCCTGATCTTCCCGAGGAGCTGGACGCCGTTCATTCCGGGCATCTCGTAATCGGAGATGCAGATATCGAAATACTCGGACTCCATCCTGTTCAGGGCCTCTCCCGGCGACCCTGTTCTGCAGACCTCAAATCCCCCGATACTCTCGAGAAAAAGGCTGACTGTGTCGAGCAATACTGGATCGTCGTCCACGGTGAGGACTTTTATGGCCTCTCCGGTGTCGGGGGTCATGGAATGTAATACGCGAGGCCACAATATATAGTTTTTCATATATTCCGGTATTTAAATTCAACTAAATGTCTTAATGCCTCTTTATATATGTTATCTGCTGGAACTGCAGGAGATAATTGGATATCTGATATACGGCCCGATACCGGGGTCCTTCCCTCTGTTCGTTTCGGGAGAAGAATGCGAAATCCCCCGCAGTCATGGAATCTTTTATCTTTCTCGGAGAAGAGTTTTTAGTATGAAGCGAATGGTGTTTGGAACAGCAACGGTACTCCTGCTCTGCGCCTGCATCCTCGGTGCGGGCTGCACGTCCGGAGGATCGCAGGATCAGACGCAGACCGCAACGCCGACGGCAACCCCGGCGGCGACATCGACCCCGGCGGTAAACCTCACGGTCGGCATGGCGGACCCTGCCGCCGTATGGTGCGATCAGATGGGCTACGGCTATGAGATCAGGAAGGACGCCACCGGCGGAGAGTACGGCGTCTGCATCTTCGGCAACGGCATGGAGGCCGACGAATGGGCGGTCTACCGTGCGGCAATGGGAGCCTACAACGAGACGGCGAACGGGACTATGGTCGACATCACGAAGGGCGACATCGTTTCGATCGCCCTTGCCGAGAACCCGACGACCGGCTACGGGTGGAACGCCACCGTCTCGGCCGGTCTTACCGTCCTGAACGACACCTATGTCGAGGACGAGCATGCCGAGGGCATGGTCGGCGTGGGCGGCACCCACCTCTGGCTTCTGCGTGCCGACGAGACGGGCGACCAGACCTTCTCCGCGGTGTACATGCGCCCGTGGGAGAACGTCAGCGCCTCCGACGAGACCTTCTCCATCACCTTTTCTGTTGCCTCTGCGTGAGCAGGCCTCGCCCCTTTTTTTCCGGGACCATTCATATAGGAGAAGATGATATGGGGGGTGAGGATCGAAATGAAGATCACCGGATTTGTCGGAAGCCCGAGAAAGGGGGGAAACACCGATGTGCTTGTCAGGCAGGCCCTGTCGGGCGCTGAGGAGGGCGGGGCGGCGACCAGGCTCGTCTATCTCAACGACGTCGCCTTTCGCGACTGCCAGGGGTGCGGGTTCTGCAAGCGCGCCGGGGCGTGCAGGCTCAACGACGGCATGGAGGAACTCTACGAGGCGATCAGGGAGTCGGACGGGATCATCGTCGGCTCGCCGGTCTACTTCGGGATGATGACCGGCACGGTAAAGAGCTTTATCGACCGCTGGTATGCCCTCCTCAACGATGACTTCACCTCCCGCCTGCCACCCGGAAAGACGGCCGCCCTCATCCTGCCGCAGGGCGACACAAACCCCGACGTCTTTGCGCCGATGGCCACCCATTTCTCGGTGACCCTGGAGTTCTTCGGCTTTGAGGTGGCGGCCCCGCTCATCGCCGCGGGGCTGCTGGACGCAGGCGACGCCGAGAAAGACGAAACACTGATGGAACGGGCCTATGCCCTGGGGCAGAGGCTTGTCCCGGCCTCCTCCTCAGTATCGCACGCCGCGAAATAGGCCCCGGCGTTCTCCAGAAAAGAGTCCCGGCTGGCGTAAAACTCTCGTGCGAGCAGGAAGATCCTGGCGGCGTCGCCGACCGCACGGTGCGGGCGTATGAACGGCGAGTAGCGGTCCGGGACCGGGTACCGGTAGTTATTCGACCTGACGCCCCCGCTGCCGCTGTCGAACCCGATGATGTGTGCGGCGCGATCGAGAGAGAGGAAATTTTTCATCCCGAGCGCCGCCCCGACCTCGTGCTGGAGGTCGGTGCAGGCGTACGGCCCGAGGTCGAAGCCGGCCCGGTCGAGGGCCCGGCACTCCATGCTCCGGGCAAAAAAGGTGAACGCAACCGGTCCGCCCCTGCTGCAGAGGTCCCCCATGAACCTGGCGAGTTCGTCGAAGGAGGCCGCCGCCGTCGTCCGCGCACGCCCCCACCCGGCCCGGTTGAGTCTGAAGTGCGGGTCGTACGGGAGGCCGCCGATGTTCCTGCCGGTGTTCGCCACGGTGGTCACCACGCCGGTCCGGCGGCCGAGTTCGTCGGTCATGTTCTTCCAGATCTCGACCTCGAGGTCGTGGGCGAACGTCCTGCCCGAAAAAGCGGCGCAGTCGGTGCCGGGATCGTAGGTGACCGCCCCGACCTCGATGGGCATCAAGATTCTCCGGTGCGTACCGTAGACATGGCCGAACTCCATGTCGATGAAGGCGACCGGCCCTTCTTCAAAACCCATCCTATGATGCGATGACGAAGGCCTTCTTCGGTGCGCCGCATCTGGGGCAGACCCAGGTCTCGGGAAGTTTTTCGAAGGGTGTTTTTGGCGGGATGTTCTGGGAAGGGTCGCCGGAACTCGGATTGTAAATATAGCCGCACTTCGTGCACTTGTACCTGTCCATGTGTGCGAAGAAGGCACCCCCTGCTATTTATGGTTTTTGAAATCCGCGCAGGGGGCGGTGCCAGACGTGCATGCTCTCGCACCGTCCGCAGATCTGGGTGTTCTGGATCAGGGTGCCGCCGTACCGGTAGCCCCCGCCGGCGAAGAGGCGGTTGACCGGGTACCACCCGGCCCGGCAGATGGTATAGGCGGTCTTCATCCCCCGCTCGAGCATCGCCTCCTCCATCGCCTCCAGCAGGGCCGCGGAGAGGCGGAGCCCCCGGCACTCGGGCAGGACGGCGAAATCGGTCATCTCGACGTTTTTGCCGGTGGTATCCATCTCGGCCGAGGACGCCGCCGCGATCGTTTCGCCCCGCCTGACGACGAAGAACCGCACGTCTCCGGCCATCGATCTTCTGAGGTAATCCGCGTCCCCGATCGGGAAGGGATAGGTGGCGAAGGTCTCAGCATACAGCCGTGCGATCGCCGGGGCGTCCTCGGGCAATGCCTCCCTGATCGAAAACCCGTCCGGGAGGCAGATGCGCCGTTCGGACGGTCTGTCCTGGAGCAACCGGCGGTCGACGGCTGCTGCCGGGTCGGCCGCCCGCGCCGGATCGAGGAACCTGGCCACGAAAAACCCGTCCTCCCGGCCGCGGTACAGGCCGGGCAGCGCCGCCTCGACGTGATATCCCTCGTCGAAAAAGCCGTCGAGCACCTCTGCCGGCACGCGTGCGATCACCTTCGTATAACCCAGGCGCCCGGCCAGCGCGATCAGGCGCCCCGGCATCTCCGGCATGTCGCCGGGGAAGAGGTGCATCAGGTAGACGCGGTTGTTCTCCGGGCCGTGCTGGACCGTCGACTCCCCGATGACGGCGACCTGATCAGGCATCGTTCCGCCGCTCCATCCTGTCCGTGTTCTCCGGGACCAGCGTGGAGGTGGGATCGAGGTCGGAGAGGAGAAGGGCGATCCCGGTGGTGCCCTGCTCCCGTGCGCCTTCCTCCATCAGTTTGAGGCTGCACTCCGAGCAGTTCCCGTCGCAGTAGGCCGGCCGGTAGTCCGCGGGTTCGGGATAGGTGGTGATGACGCCCTCGTAGTTCCTGAGCACCACCTTGGAGTCGGACCATGAGATCAGGTAGGTGGGCATCACCGGGATCTTGCCGCCGCCCCCGGGTGCGTCGATCACGTAGGTCGGGACGGCGAAACCGCTCGTATGGCCGATGAGATTCTCGATGATCTCCACCCCCTTTGCGACCGACGTCCTGAAATGCGAGAGCCCTTCGCTGAGGTCGCACTGGTAGAGATAATACGGGCGCACCCGGTTTTTGACGAGTTTCTGCACGAGCGTCCGCTGGAGCCTCGGGCAGTCGTTGACGTTTGCAAGGAGGACCGTCTGGTTCCCGAGCGGGATGCCGGCGTCGGCGAGTTTCGCGAGCGCCCGCTCCGAGGTGGCGGTGATCTCTTTGGGGTGGTTGAAATGGGTGTTGATCCAGACCGGGTGGTGGCGGGCGAGCATGGCGACGAGGCCGTCGGTGACCCGCTGCGGGAGCACGACCGGGATGCGGGTGCCGATCCGCACCACCTCCACATGGTCGATCGCACTGAGTTCGGTGAGGATCAGGTCGAGCATCTCGTCCGGGAGCATGAGCGGGTCGCCGCCAGAGAGCAGGACGTCCCTGATCTCGGGGTGCGACCTGATGTATGCGATCCCTGCCGCGATCTCAGGGCGCGACGGGATGGAATCCACATCTCCCACCCGCCGTTTCCTGGTGCAGTGCCTGCAGTACATGGCGCAGACGTTGGAGACCAGGAAAAGCACCCGGTCGGGGTAGCGGTGGGTGATGCACGGCGCCGGGTGGTCGGCGTCCTCGGCCAGGGGGTCGGCGAGGTCGCACCCGCCGATCTCGAGTTCTCTGGTCGACGGGAAGCACTGCATGAAGACCGGGTCGTTCGCGTAGTCCTCACGTTCGATGAGGGAGAGGTAGTACGGTGTAATGCGGAGAGGAAACTTCGCCGTCGTCTCCTCGAGGGCGGCCCTCTCCTCTGCCGGAATGGTGATGCCGAGGGCACGTTCAAATGTTGCTATATCGCGGATCGCATGGCCGACCTGCCACTGCCAGTCGTTCCACCGTGCCACGGCGGTGTCGGCGTCGATGCGCTCTGCGATCTTCTGCTCGGTCGTCGTGTCGGTAAGCATCGGAATTCTCCGCAAGATCTCTATTTCCTACCAATGATATATCGAACCCGATATTTACTTATAAGATGAATTTTTCAAAACCGGAACCGATAATTTGAGATCGGTCTCCTGGGCAGTCCGGGGGTGCGGAGGCCTGTCCGTCGGTTCCGGCGGGTGCGTTAGAGATCTGCCGGGAGGATTTATCGGCCCCTCGTTCAAATCTGTAGGAGGATGTACTATTACCTCATCCTCACCGACGCCTGCAACCTCTGCTGCTCGTACTGCCGGGCGAAGGACTTCGAGGAGAGCGATCCCCCGGAGAGGGAGGCGGCGGTGGACCTGGACATCCCGCCCGAACTCGACTTCGACCTCGCCGGCCTGTACCGCTTCCTGGGTCGGGATCCCGACCCGGTCCTCACCTTCTACGGCGGCGAACCTCTCCTCCGCCCCGACCTGATCGGGGAGGTGATGGCGAACGCCCCGCCCTGCCGGTTCATGATCCAGACCAACGGTCTCCTCCTCGACAGGTTCGAGCCTGAAATCGTCAACCGTTTCTCGACCATACTCGTCTCCCTCGACGGCCCCGCGGCCCTCACCGACGCCCACCGCGGCGCCGGCGTCTATGCGGCGGTGATGAAAAACGTGCGGGCGGTGCGTGCCGGCGGCTACCAGGGTGAACTCATCGCCCGGATGACCGTCGTCGAGGACACCGACATCGAAGAGGCGGTCCTCCACCTTGCCGGCATCCCTGACAACCCCTTCACCTCGGTCCACTGGCAGATCGACGCCGATTTCTGGGGCGACTGGTCACGCCGGGACTTCGACCGCTGGGTCCGGGAGTGCTACAATCCCGGCATCCGCCGCCTCGTGGACCGCTGGGTCGGCGAGATGGAAGCGGGACGGGTGCCGCGGTGGTACCCCTTCGTCGGGTGCACGGCCGACCTCCTCCTCGGGCAGGAGAGCCGCCTGCGCTGCGGCTGCGGGTATGCGAACTACACGATCATGACCGACGGCTCGATCGTCCCCTGCCCCTGCATGACCGGGATGACGGACTGGTACCTCGGGCACGTCGCCGGGATCGCCCCGATCGACCTGCCGGTCGTCCCGGTCGGGGAGCCCTGCACCTCCTGCGATCTCGTTGGGTTCTGCGGGGGGCGGTGCCTGTACTCGAACGTTCTTCGGCCCTGGCCCGCCGAAGGGCGCAGTGCAGTCTGTGAAACGGTTAGAAATCTCCACGACGCTCTCGAAGCGGCTCTTCCCGCCGTGCGCCGCCTCATCGACGCGGGCGTCGTTTCGATGGCGGACTTCTCCTTCGAGCGCTACAACGGCTGCGAGATCATCCCGTGATCGAAGGATTAAGGTACTCCGCGGGCGAGATCTTCTCCCATGTCCGGCACGCCAGACGCCTCTCTCAGGCAGTTCACCGCCCCTGACGGCCGTCAGACCCTCTGCGACACGGTCTGTTGCGGCGGGATCCGGGTGCCGCGATACGCAAACGAGTTCTGGACCGCACGGCAGCGGCAGGCCTCCTCCGTCCACGAGGTATCGTACCGGGCCTGCTTCAAGCCCCAACTCCCGCGTTTTTTCATCTCTTGCCTCACCGCGCCCGGCGATCTCGTCTACGACCCGTTCAGCGGCCGCGGCACGACCGCGGTCGAGGCCGCCCTCCTCGGCCGCCGGGTGGCGGCGAACGACATCAACCCGCTGAGCGCGATCCTTGCCCGCCCCCGCCTCTCGCCGCCGGCCCCGGAGGAGATCGCCGCGCGGCTCGGGGAGATCCCGCGGGGAGAGGGGGAGGAGGCCGATATCGACCTCTCGATGTTCTTTCACCCGGCGACCCTCGGGGAGATCGTTGCCCTCCGCCGCTACCTCTTCGGCCGCGGCCCGGACGAGGACGACGTCGACCGCTGGATCAGGATGACGGCGACCAACCGTCTCACCGGCCACTCGAAGGGCTTTTTCTCGGTCTACACCCTCCCGCCGAACCAGGCGGTCTCGCCGGAATCGCAGCGGCGGATCAATGAAAAACGCTGTCAGACCCCGGAATACCGCGACACGCACGCCCTGATCCTGAAAAAGTCCCGGCACCTTCTCGGCCGGCTCACGGAGACCGAGCGTGAGGCGCTCGGCCGGGCCGGCCAGGACGCCCTCTTTCTCACCGGCGACGCCGGGTCGACCCCTGCAATCCCGTCGGCCTCGGTCGCCCTCACCGTCACCTCACCGCCCTTTCTGGACATCGTCCAGTACGCACTGGACAACTGGATGCGGTGCTGGTTCAACGGCCTGGACGCCGCGTCGATCGCCGCCGGGATCACCTCCTCCCGGACGGTCGCCGCCTGGGAAGCGGCGATGGCGCGGGTCTTCGCCGAACTCTTCAGGATCACGCGGCCCGGCGGCCGGGTCGCCTTCGAGGTCGGCGAGGTCAGGAACGGCAGCATCTCTCTCGACGAGCACGTCGTCCCGCTGGGTGCGGACGCCGGGTTTGCGCCCGAGGGCCTGATGATCAACGTCCAGCAGTTCACCAAGACCTCGAACATCTGGGGGATCGCAAACAACGACCGCGGCACGAACACGAACCGGATCGTGCTGTTCAGAAAGCCCGGATGAGGGGAAAGACTGCGAATAAATCCGCAGTTATCGATCCGGATATATAATGTCGCTTCCATGATCCCCTCATGGACCGGTGGATCCTTCTGCCCCTTGCCGGGGCTATCCTGATCGTTTGTGTCTGGGGCCTTTCGCTCGTTATACCCGAAGCCGGGGGAGGGGTCGAGGAGAGCGGATTGCGCGCCTTTTCCTCGGACAGCGAAGTGGTCGATTTCCTGAAAGAGCATGCCTCAGATATGCCCGGCGTCTATTGGGGAGATGTCGCGCTCGATACGGCGACGGAGGGCATGAAGGACTCCTCTGAGATCGCTCCCACGCTCGCTCCGACTGCCGGTGCGTCAGACTATTCCTCGACGAACGTCCAGGTCGCCGGCGTGGACGAGGCCGACATCGTCAAGAACGACGGGGAGTACCTCTACATCCTCAGGGAAGGAGAGTTCGTCGTCGTCCGCGCCGTCCCGCCCGGCGAGGCGGCCGTCGTCGGCAGGGCCGCGTTGGAGGGTCGGCCGCAGGCGCTCTTCCTGGACGGCGACCGCCTCGTCGTCTTCACCGTGGAGACGGAGGAGGACCTGGTCGCCGTCGAGGGGAGCGTGGCGCCGGTGCCGGTGTACAGGACGGTGACGTCCGCGGAGATCTGGTCGGTGAAAGACCGGGAAAACCCGGTTCTCATCGACACCGTCACCGTCACCGGGGCCTTCGAGGGGGCGCGGCTCATCGCCGGCGAGGTCTGGCTCATGACCGAAGAACGCTCCTCTTCTCCGGTCTACCCGCTGCCCGAAGCCGACGGCGTCCGTCCGCCGATCTACACGCCGCCGGTCCCCCAGCAATACTATACCTTCCACACCCTCGCCTCCTTCCCGGTGGCGGGCGGACGCGAGGCGTCGGCCGTCTCCTTCCTCCTCGGGGATGGGGGGACGATGTACGTCTCGGAAAAGAATCTCTATGTCGCCTATTACGACTACCCGGCAGGCCGGTCGGTCATCCACCGCTTCTCCCTTGCGCCCGGCGGCGCCGCCTACGCGGCGACCGGCATGGTCGACGGCACCGTGAAGAACCAGTTCTCGATGGACGAGGCCGGCACCGTCCTCAGGGTGGCGACGACGTCCTTCCTGGAGAACAGCACGAGCGGTGTGTACCTCCTCGACGACCGGATGGAGGTGCTCGGGGCCCTGGAGGGGATCGCACCGGGCGAGCGGATCTACGCGGCCCGCTTCATCGGCGACCGCCTCTACCTGGTCACCTTCAGGCAGGTCGACCCCCTCTTCGTCATCGACCTCTCGAGCACGACGCCCGCCGTCCTCGGGGCCCTGAAAATACCTGGCTACTCGGAGTACCTCCATCCCTGCGGCGATCACTGCCTCATCGGCGTCGGCAGGGAGACGACCGTGAACGAGTGGGGCGGCACCGCCACCGGCGGCCTGAAGGTCGCCCTCTTCGACGTCGGCAACGTCTCGGCCCCGACCGTCGTCGACACCGCCGTCATCGGGAGCGGGACGACGGGATCGCCGGTCCTCGACGACCACAGGGCCTTCTTCTTCGACGGGAAGCGCGGTATCCTGGTCCTCCCGGTATTCGACTACGGGCGGGGTTACCCGGTCTCTTCCTCTCCCTGGAACGGGGCGTATGTCTTTGCCGTCTCCGAAGAGGAGGGCATCGATCATATCGGCACCATCGCCCACGAACCGTCCTGGGACGGGAGGGTGGAGAGGACCGTGCGGTTCGGGGAGACCCTCGCCACTGTCTCCGAACTCTCCGTCGTCCTGACCGCTCTCCCCGACTGCACCCGCGCCGGGGCGGTCGTCCTCGGGGAGTCGACCCTTCTCCCCCCGCCGGTGGTGACCGCCGTGCCGCCCCTGCCGGCCTGAACGTCGTGACGGCAATGGCCTGGGAGAAGCGCTTGTCGGTTCTTCGCTGTTCCATGTGGGTTATTCCACGGCCCCGGGCATGCTTTCTCCTCATGCGAAGAGGCGCTCACGCTATAGACGCGAAGGAAGAGGGGCCTGCCCTCACCTCGATGCCTTCGCGTGAGAATCTTCAGGATGAACATCTGATCGCCCAGAAAAACCCTCACATCTTCACAACCTGTCGTGTACGAACACCCCCGTCATCCAGATTTCCCTGAGGAGAAGTTAGACGAAGGCGTTCTGGCCACCCACGCTAAGTAGCGAAGAGCCGTCTCACTGTGTTTGGGATCTTCCTCAGGCAGGACAAAAGGGGTACAGGTGGAGGAGAGACGGGCCAAAACGGTTAAAAATGCCTGAAATTCTTTTCAAGCCTGCACGGGATCAGATCCCCTCCTCTTCGCCGAAGATGAAGACCTCCTCTATTGTGCACCTGAATACAAGTGCAAGTCTGTGAGCGAGGAGGACGGAGGGGTTGTACTGGCCCTTTTCGAGCGATATGATGGTACGGGATGAGACGTCGACACGTTCTGCGAGTTGCTGCTGGGTAAGTCCCATTTCGCTGCGCAGTTCCCTTATACGATTATCCATTCACATCCTCTTATTGTAGTATGCCAGATAACCGGCCGTCAGGAGGCCCTCGGTCACGACGAGCACGGCAAACAGGCAGGTGAGATAAAATTCAGCGCCCATGAAAGCCGAGGCAAGAGTAACGAAGCATAGGATATACACCATTACGCGGCTGGCGCTCCACCCGGCCCTCTCCCTGACACGAATATTCCTCTCGTCATTCTCTTCCCTGAGGGAAATCTTCCGGATTTCAGGTGTTTCAACAGCCTTTCCGGCATAGAATCCGACGAGGTTTCCGATTCCCAGTACCGTTAAAGCCGCACCTATCCCGACACAGAAGCTGCCTGCAATTCCGCCGTCTGAAAGGACAGTCCTGGAGATTATCAGGAACGCGATGCCAAGAGCTGCGGCGGCACCCGCTGCAAGGGGGATTTTTTTCTCCGTCATGATAGACAATCCATATGAAGTTTATTTCATATGAAGTTATCTTCATGTGCGGCCGGTCAGGTGGGCTCCCGGAAATCTGTTTTTTCTCCGGGATTCGGATTCGGGCGACTGCTCCCATTCGGGGAAGGGAGAAATCACGTACGCGCTATGTTATATCGGCTCTTCCGCGGAGGACTGTTGTCTGCCGGGCGCCTCCCGATACTATTAGGTGTTCTGGCGGAAACGTATCAACAGGAGTGGGTAATGGAAAAGAACGACGTCCGCGGAACGCTGGAGGCGGTGTACCTCCCCCTCGCGGTGCTGGACCGGGACGGGCGTCTCGTAAGGACGAACGCAGCGTTCAGGGCCGCCTTCTGCAGGGGCGGCGATCCCGGTGCCTGCCGCTTCGGCGAGATCGGCGGCGGCGTGCTTGCGGGCCCTGAGATCGCGCACCTTCTCGACGGCGCCCGCGCCGGCGGGTCGGCCCGCGCCAGGTTCGCTGCCGGCGACCGAACTTTCGAGGCCTGGGGCAGTCTGCTGAGCGGGTCGGGCGAGGATTCCCTGCTGATCGCCTTCCAGGACGTCGGCGGGCTTCCCTCAGACAAAGACAGAGCCGAACGGCTCAACCGCCAGTTCGGGATCATCCTGGACATCCTCAGGTCGACCACCTCCTCCGCCTCCCTCCACGACACCCTCATGTCGGTCGTCAGGAAAACGGTGGAGTTGCTGGACTTCGACGCCGGGGCCGTCTATCTCATGGACCGGACCGGAACCTTCGCCGATCTCAGGGCTTTTTACGGGCTGTACACGCTGTACTTCCAGGAACACCTCGAGGTCGGGACGGCCAAACCCGCCGTGCGCTCGGTCCTTCTCGAAGGCCGCCCCGGCTACAGCGAGACCTACCTGAACATCGCCCACGAGGAGGGGGAACTCGGCGTCTACTCGCGTGCCGTCGTCCCGGTCAGCGTCCCCGACGGCACGGTGATCGGCGCCCTCGCCATCGCGAGTTCTGACTTCCACTGTTTTTCCCCCCTCGAGCAGGAGACCCTGGAGGCGATCGGCCGCGAGGTCGGCGGCGTCATCCACAAGGCCGCCCTCGCCGACGACTTCGCCGCCGCAAAGGCCGAGGCCGAATTTTACCTCGACGTGATGATCCACGACATCAACAACGCCAACAACGTGGCAATCGGCTACCTCGAACTGCTCAGGGAGGAACTCTCAGGGCAGAACCGGATCTTCGCCGACCGGTGCATGCAGGGGATCAGGCAGAGCACCGCGATCATCGAGGAGGTGCGGATCCTCAGGACGTGCAGGGGCGACGGCCCCTCTCTGATCCCGGTATCGCTGAACGGGGTGATCACGACGGCGATCGCGCACGCCCCCGGTGCCGGGATCGCCTATGCCGGGACCGCCGCCGTCGTCCTCGCCGACGATCTCCTCGGCCAGGTCTTCGTCAACCTAATCGGCAACAGCGTCAAGTTCGGCGGCCCGGGGGCCGAGATCGCGGTCACGGTCGCCGACGAGGGCGATGCGGTCCGCGTCTGCATCACCGACGACGGTCCCGGGATCCCGGACGACCGGAAAGAAAAGGTGTTCGAGCGGTTTTTCAGGAGCGATCCCTCGAAACCCGGGCGGGGAATGGGGCTGTTCATCGCCGCCATGCTGGTGAAACGCTACGGCGGTGTTCTGCGGGCGGGAGACCGCGTGCCGGGCAGGCCCGGAGAGGGCGCCGCATTCTGCTTCACCCTGAAGAAGGCCGCCCCCTGATCACGCTTTTTTCACGGCGGCAACCGCCTCGTCGACGGTTCCGTAGATCGGAAAGATCCGGTCGAAACCGGCGATGGTGAAGACCTCCAGCACATGCGGCCCGGGGTGTGCGATCAGCATCTCCCCTCCCGCCTTGCGCAGCTGCTTGAGCGCCGCCAGAAACGCCCGCAGGCCCGATGAACTGGTATAGGTGAGATCGGAAAGGTCGAGGATGACGGTATTTTTTCCCTGTGAGATGCTCTGTTCGAGAGCCCCGGACGCCGCTGACGACGAGGTGGCGTCGAGCCTTCCCCCGATGGAGATGACGGCGACGTTTCCCTCGGAACGTTCTGCGATCGTCACACGCTGCTCTTCCATAAGATGTACATTTGCATGTCACCATAGAAATATATTACGGATGTGTCTGACTCTGTTCGCCCTGATTTGTATGAATTGCCGGTGGAAGCGTGGAGAAACCTGGCCTGAATGCTCTTGCTTCGATGTATGCGGCCCTGCCGGGCAGATGAGGCGGCGCGGCAAGGCAGATTTTCCCGTTGACGTCCTCCCGGAGGATCACTCCCGCCGTGAGCAGCCAGCCGTCGCCGTCGCAGATACCGGCGAAATATCCTTCGGGCCGGTCGGGAAAAGGCCCGGCCCTGACGATGCCGTCCGGGACAAAGGGCCGGGCGTCGGCCATCCATGCGGCGAGCCGCTCCTCCCGGTACCGCCGGCGGGCCGCCTGCGAGCGCCGCCGGGCATGGGGCGAGACCGGGATACGGTGGATCGAGAGGCCGGAACGGCCGGCAAAGAGGGCGAGCACCGCATCGATCTCCGCATCCCGCCCGACGGCGACGATGTGGTCGGGGCGAAGGATCTCGATCGACCGGCGCTGGAACTCCCTGCCGCCCTCCCCCCTGATATAGCCGCAGGGATCCACGACGACGGTGGCCGCGCCCGCGGCATATGCGGCGTCGAGGAGGAGACGAAGTCCGCTCAGCGTGGCAAGCGGCGCCATCGACGGCGTGAGGGCGCCGACGAACCGAAGACGCCTCTTCCCGCCGGGTAGAGAGAGCCCGAATGTCCCGGGCGGCCCCAGCGTCGGCTGGCCCGCATCGCCGTCGAGCAGGGCGGCGCCTTCTCCGTTGCGGTCGCAGAGCCATCGCGCCAGGGTCGTTTTACCGCAGTTCCCGGCTCCTATAAGATATACCGTGCCGGAGAGGGCCGGAAGCGCTTCCCATGAAGGGTGGGGGACGATCATCAGGTGAATGGTTGGACTGCGGTATCTTCAAATATCCTCTCCCCTACAGATGGGCATCGGAGGGGGGAACTGAATTATGGCACTGATGGAATGCTGCCAGGCGCCGGTGGTGAGCGTCCCGCCGGAGACGCCGGTCTATGACGTTGCGGTCATTATGGCAGAGCAGAATGTCGGAAGCGTCGTCGTGGTCGAGAACAAAAAGCCGGTGGGGATCGTCACCGACCGCGACGTCACCGTGCGGGTGACCGCTGCGGCGCTCGACCCGAAAGCGGTCCCGGTGCGTGCGGTGATGACCGCCGACCTGCTTATGCTCCCGGGTTCGACCGGGCTGTACGATGCGCTCGAACAGATCAGGAAAAAAGGGGTGCGAAGGGTGCCGGTGACCGACGAGAAGGGGATGCTCTCCGGGATCATCACGGTCGACGACATCATCCGCCTGCTTGCGGTCGAGATGGAAGGCATCGCCTCCGTGATCAAGGCGGGAAGCCCGGCGCTCTGAAATCCGTCTCTTTTTTGTTTACGGCCGGGCGTACATCGCGAAGGTCTCGCCGTAGGAAACGGCGTGGGTCTGCATCGCCGCAATAAGTTCGTGCTGTCCCGATCCCGGCGGGAGCGTGAGGGGTGCGTCCAGCCCATAGATCCTGAAATAGTAGCGGTGCGTTTCGCCCCGCAGCGGACAGGGGCCCCGGTAGCCGATCCCCCCATAGCCGTTTGTCCCCTGCACCATCCTGACCGGGGCATCGGGCTCGGGCTCGGGCGGGACGCCTTCGGGGATGACGGCATGGCCGTCCGAATACCGCAGGGGCTCGATGTTCCATGCGAGCCACGGGGAAAAAGAGCACCCCTCTTCATAGGGGTTGTGCACGATCAGGGCGGCATGGGGTGCCGTGAAATCCTCGATGATCAGGCGGGGGGAGAGGTTCTCGCCGTCGCAGGTGTGCCGCCGTGGGAACTCGATGAAGTCGAGCCTGACGCCGATCTTTTGTATCCGCCGCTCTGCGTCCATACGTCTCACTCGGCCTTTCCGGTATATAGGAATTCCTTTAACCCAACGCATATCAGTCCTGTCTTCCATAAAGGTACAGGAACGAATCATGCCGGATCTCGAGGACCTTGCGATCTACACCGACGGCGCGTCCCGCGGCAATCCTGGCCACGCCGCCTATGCCTTCCTCTTCGTCAGGGACGGGCGGGCGGTTCTCGAACGCTCCGGGTATATTGGTATCGCCACGAACAACACCGCGGAATACCGGGCCTTCATCGCCGCCCTGACCGAGGCGGCCAGGCAGACGGCCGGGCCCGTGCGGGTGTACTCGGACAGCGAACTCGTCGTCCGCCAGCTCAACGGCGTCTACCGCGTGAACAAGGAGCACCTGCGCGAACTCAGGGACGAGGTGCTCAGGCTCGCCGGACGGTTCTCGTCGGTGACCTTCTCATCGGTCCGCCGGACCGACCCCTGGATCGGACGTGCCGACGAGCTCTGCAACCGGGAACTCGACGCCCGGAGGGGCCGCTGATGGCCGCCGGCGAGGGGGCGCCGGTGATCTCGGCGTCCGAGATCGCCGAATACTCTTACTGCTCCGCCTCCTGGCACTTCGAACGCAACGGCCGGTCCACCTCCTCCCCGTCGATCGAACGCGGGAACCTGAAGCACGCCGAGGTGGGCCGCACCCTGACAAAGGTCGAGCGCGAACGGCAGACCTTCTGGCTGTTGACGGTCCTGGGCTACGGTCTCCTGGCGCTCGCCCTGATCATCCTTCTCTGGGGGCTGATGTGATCGACTATATGGCGGGGGTGCTGGTCCTCCTGCTCCTGGCGATCGTCGTCTTCGTCTTTGCGATCCGGCGGCATTACTCGGCGCGGGAGGTGCGGGAGCAGTACGGCATCCCGGAAGGCGAACTGCTCTACGCCGACCTCGGCGAGCCCGGCGACGCATTGTTCTCGGAAAAATACCGTATCTCGGGAAAACCCGACTATGTATTGCGGGACGAGATGACCGGGGCGTACATCCCGGTCGAGGTGAAGAGCGGGCGGGCGAAAAAGCCGTACTGGAACCACATTCTCCAGCTTGCCGCCTACTGCCTCCTCGTCGAGGAGCGTTACGGCACCCGCGTCCCTTACGGGATCCTGGTCTACGGCGACGGCCGGCAGCACCGGATCGAGTTTACGGACACCATCCGCTCGCAGGTGCTCTCGACGGTGGACGAGATGCGCCGCTGCCTTGAGAACGGCACGGTGCGGCGGAACCACAACGCCCCGGTCAGGTGCACGAACTGCGCCTACCGGACCGAATGCAGATTTTCTCTGGAAGGAGTCTGAAAAAACCATGATGGAGCTCGTGCAGATCGGGGTGATCAGGTCCCCGTACAAACAGCAACGCGACGCACCAAGGCAGGGGCGCTTCTCTGATGTCGAGAGCGAGATCGAGGTCTTCCCCGAATATATCGCCGGCCTGGTCGACCTGGAGCGGTGCAGCCATCTCATCGTCCTCTACTGGCTCGACCGGGCCGACCGCACCGTCCTGCGGGCGACCCCGCCCGGTCAGACCCTCTCACGCGGCGTCTTCTCGACCCGCTCGCCGAACCGCCCGAACCCGGTCGCCTTCTCGGTGGTCGACCTGCTCTCCATGGAGGGGGGGACCCTGCGGGTGCGGGGCCTCGACGCCCTCGACGGCACCCCGCTCATCGACATAAAACCCTACTCCTCGGAGATCGACGCGGTCGAGGGCGTAAACGTCGGCTGGATGAAAGATATGCGGACGGGGCCCGGCGCCTGAACGAATCGGGAAGAGGGATGCTGTTCTGCAGGGCCTGGGGAAACCCTCGGTGTTCCGGCCTCGTAAAACTGCGTAATATGTTGAGCGGTTTTCCGCTCCTGAACGCGGTCGGCAGGTGCGCCCTCGTTGCAGGGGCCCGGCAGGCAAAACAGCGAAGAACCATTCTGCGAGACAGCAAACAGGCACAACGTGTATGTTGACCTGCATGCAGATCCTGGTCGTCGAGTACGATGACTCTTAGAACCCCGACCCGACGGCGGAGGATTGTTCGGGAGTATTCCTCATGGGATATCGTTTCGGTGCCGTTCGTCGGCCAGAGGGCCGATCGGCATCATCTTTTTTTCACCGTTTAAATGCCGGTTCCCGTTCCTCTCCCCTGATGCGACATAGGTGCCTGCTATAGCGGATAATTATTATAATGTTGAATTTTTATGCGCCAATTCATACCAATAT
>Ga0209269_1000375_pt1 | contig 44875 bp, 48 predicted proteins | sample MTBAKMMethaMetaG_FD_187455 | JGI IMG/M metagenome (GOLD analysis project Ga0209269, IMG submission 187455) | Enrichment culture microbial communities from Arthur Kill intertidal strait, New Jersey, USA, that are MTBE-degrading - MTBE-AKM (Arthur... | ecosystem: Environmental > Aquatic > Marine >... | reverse complement strand
GGGGAGATGGGAGTGACCGACTGCGTGATCTGCGGGGCGATGAGCCACATGTGCATCGACGCCACGACGCGGGCGGCCCGCGAGGCCGGGTTCGCCTGCACGGTCGTCGAGGACGCCTGCGCCACGCGGGACCTCGTCTTTTCCGGCAGGACCGTCCCGGCCGCATCGGTCCACGCCGCCTTCATGGCGGCGCTGAACGGCATGTACGCCCGGGTCGTCACGCTGGAGGAGTACGTCGCGGGCCGGAAGCAGGAGGGGTAAAACGGCACCGTGCGGTGCCGGCCGCTTCAAGATATAAATACCGGGCAATCGTATGATTGAGTGCCTTTTTAAACTGCACGCGAGGGTTGCCGAGCCAGGTCAAAGGCGATGGATTTAGGGTCCATTCTCGCAGGAGTTCGGGGGTTCGAATCCCCTCCCTCGCATTTGTGTGGCGGGTTATAGTTATCCGTGAAGTTTTGAACCTTTCTTTCATCAGATGTCATTTCTTACGAGCAGCAGAGCACAGGTTTTTTAACATTAAATGATTAGCGGAGTAGGCTTTATGATAAATTGATCAGTCACTTGCTCTAACCGATTATCAAATCCTAAACGTTGCCAACTAACAATACAAAATGGAATTAGTATACTCAATATCCGTAACCCAATAGTTATAATTAATACATAAAGTTCAGACAGATTCTGGATATCCATTGGATTGAAAACCGTCACAATATAAATTAAAACGGCGAATAAAACATAAAAGAGGATTCCTCCCACGAATATGGAGATTACAAGCCGGATACTTCTTTTTACCCAAATATTCAATGGAGATAATTTCTCCTTTCCTTTGAAAACAATAATTTCATTATCGTGAATGCAGGTTATTTCATTTTTTGCAATTGTGGCAACACCTGTTGATGTTAAAATCTTGAAATATTCTGTATCACTATTTGGTAAAAAGAAAACATTGAGTAAATATCCGCATGGACAGGTAAAATTTGTTGCATATAAATGAGTTCTCAAGGTAATATTCGAATCCGTCTGACATAATCCAATTAATCGAATGAATCCATTGTAAATGAGGAGGATCATTAATTCAATAAAAATAACGGAAAGCAAATTTAGCCCGATCAAAAAGCCAGATATTGGAAATACGCAAACAAGAATGAAAATTGGAGTGTATATAAAGTCATTATGTAAAATTATCAGCCGAACAAAATTATCCAGCGGTTGAGAAATTACAGCATTAGAATCCTGAATTTCTAAAAAATTTTTCAGATTTACATGGTTTTGATAATTTCCATCAATTCCTTTAAAAATTGGTGCAAAAAAGCATGCAATCAAAAGAGTTAAGGCCAAAATAATTGCCAGTATGGCAATTTCGAAGATTTTTGTTGATGCAAATTGCCCTTGAAGAAAAGATATCACAATAATCCCAACAATAAAGATGGCTACGAAAACACTACTGGTAAATCCATAATACACATTCCTGTTTTCCAATTTCGAAAGAGAACCCTCTTTGATAGAATTAAATAGAAATGCAACAACACCAAAAAAACCTAGAATTGCAATAATCGATGAAATTGAATCGAATCCGAATGAATTGCCCGAAATAGGACTATTAACATATGAACTTGAATTTACTATGATTGAATTAGTTGCATTATCAATGTAGATACTTGTATTGAGAATAATGGGGTTTTCCGTCTGGTTTATAAAAAAATTTTGAGTTGTTGATATATTGGTTTCAGAGAAGAATGCGAATATAATTTTCATCGTAGGTGGCAAGCTGATCAACACCGAAATGATAACCAATACCATGAAAAGGACGGTAATTACTAATATCTCCATTAAAAAGAGTTTTAATATTCTACGGTCTTGTGGATTATCGTCCATTGATACTTCATTTATATAGGGTATTATTTAATAAGGTGGATCTACGAGCACACCTCACGACGGAGATTCTACTTCGCAACCGTCCCCTATAAACAGTAGCGAAAAATAGCCCCCTTCTCTCTTATCCAGTTTTATCCTGCAAACACCCGCACCTCGATCTCCTGATCCCGCCCCCCATCCTCCGCATCACATAATCCACTTTATATGCCTCCCTCTCCCATGCTGAAATATCCTGCAAAGGAACGAGGTGAACGATGCTTTTCATTGCGCTTGCAAAATTCAAGAAAAACCTGACAGAAGAAGTGATCGCCGATAACATGAAGGATATCGAGGACGACATGAAAGGCGAGGTCAAATACCTGGGCATCTACTGGACGCTCGGAAAGTACGACACCGTCGTCATGTTCGAAGCCCCGAACGAAAAGGTGGCGATGAACGTGGTCCTGAAAAGGGCAGACCGGATGGACATCGAGACGCTCGTCGCCGTCCCGGCGGACGAAGCGAGTCCGGCCGGGCCGGTCTGATCCCGGCATCGGGCCGGCGGCGGATATCCACACCGGCGCCCGCGCTTTCAACCCCCTGAAAAATGATCAGAGGAGCCTGGCCCCTGCATTCGCGCCGGGCGTGCAGGTGTAGACCTCGCGGATCTTCACGATCAGGAGGCCCTTTGCCGGGGCCTGCGCCATCTTCGACCGGACGGTCTCCTGCATCTTCTCGAACTCCGGGCCGCTCGTCTTCAGCTCGACGTCGCCCTTGATCTGGAAACACCCCTTCGTCTCCGGCCCCCACACGTAGACCGAGACCTTCGGGTTCTCCTGCACGTTCGCGAGCGTCTTTTTCATGAAGTTGTCGGCGATCCAGATCGTCTCGTCGTCGACCAGTTCCACGAACCCGATCGGCACGACGTTGGGCCAGCCGTCCTTCGATGCGGTGGCGACCGGGAAGGCCTTGATCGTTGCAAACGCGGTTTTCATCTCTTCGGTAAGTGCTGCCATGTTTCTCACCATATACCTGAATGCGAGATATAAATATATACAAAACCGTCACCAAAATATACCGTGACGGCGGCCGCTACAGAATTCTGACCCGCCGCCGCCCGACGAGAGGAGACCGGATGGACGCCGAACAGGGCATAAACGAAGATATCCGCCAGATCAGGAATGAGATCGCCGAACTCAGGGCCGACGTAAAGACGTTCACCGAACAGGCCCACCACCTCCAGGCAACCGCACTCCTCGCCGAGTTCAGGAACACCTGCGCCGACGCCATCGTGAACGGCTACAGGGAGGCCGGCTGCGACGCCATCGGCAAAGAAGCAAAAGAGTGCCCCTCATGGCAAAAATGCCGGCCGGTATTCGGGGAACTCTTCGGAGAGATGCTGGAGCACCTCAGGGCCGGCGAACTCACGGCCGAAGATCTCGGCCTCGTCCGCGAGAGGGCGGCGGCCCTGCGATCGAAGTCACCGTTCGAACGCTGTGCGGGCTGCCACGAAGAGGCGGAGAAACAGATCAGCCAGCAGCTCGGGATGCTGCGGGCGATCGGGGCGTACAGGGAGGAGAGCAACACCGGCGACCTGGTCAGGGCCATGCCCGAAGAGGAGGCCGCCGCCCTCTTCAGCGACTCGCTGAGCAGCCCGGTCAGGATCCAGATCGTCAAGGCCCTCTACCGCGAAGGAAAATCGTTCACCGACCTCTCGAAAATGACCGGCCTTCGCGGGGGAAACCTGCTCTTCCACCTCGAAAAACTCCAGAAGAGCGGCATGATCCTCCAGCGGGGCGAACGGGGCGAGTACCAGATCACCCATCGCGGCTACGAGGTGCTCAACGCCGTCGCGGAACTCCTGGAAAAACTGCACGGCTGAGCCGGACACCGGCGGTCGCCGTCCGCGGTCATCATGGGTGGCCGGCGCAGCGCAGGAAATACTATATTCACAAACACCGAATGGCGTCCATGCTCACGAAATTGCCCGAAAGCAACGGAAACGCGATCGGATACCTGGTCCGGGGGCAGCTGACCGACGAGGATTACCGGACCGGACTGATCCCGCCGCTGGAAGAAGCGATTGAGGCCCACCGGACGATCCGCATCCTTCTGCAGGTGGAAAATTTCGAAGGATGGACGGCCCACGGCGCATGGGACGACTTCGTCAACTGGCCAAAGTTCCGGGCCGTTGAACGGATGGCCATGGTCATCGACGAGAACTGGCACGATTTCATGACCTGGCTCTTCAAAGCGATGGCCAAAATAACCCATATCGACATGAAATTTTTCAAAAAGGAGCAACTGGCAGACGCCTGGGACTGGCTGCGGGCTCCGTGACGCCTCTCCATGTATGAAACGTTCGCCGGGAACGTCCCGAACAGACAGCCGCTATCACGCCGCCTGACCGCGGCTGACTTTTTTGCTGATGAATCCTGAGAACGGCAATCAGGCAGATGCCAGCGCTGGCGAGGAATGCCGCGTGCGTCGATCCGATGCGCCCCTTCAGCCGCCCGAACCCGCACGCCTGACCACCTCGGCGAGGGTGAGGGCCCTGATCGCCCCGTCCTCGAACACATAGACCACGCCGCCGATGGTGCAGAGCGAGGTTCCGGGCACGACCGAGACGACGATCCCCTCCTGCACGACGCCGGCCGTCACCTCTGCCGGACGGACGATGCCCGTATGCAGGATGGACGTCTCTTCATGGCGGCGGTCTCCCTCCGGCCCGAAGAACCGCGGGGGCGGCAGAATATTGCGGAGAGCCGCCATGAGGGCCGCCGTCCCCGTCGCGGGATCGCCTTCGACGGCGCACCGGCCCCCGCCGCTGTTGGCGAGTGCGGCGACGGTGCGGGCGAGGTCTTCCGGCCGTGCGGAGACGGGATGCGAACAGTCCATCGGGAACGGTTGGGCGGGCCGGACTGATACGTCTTCCCCTGACTCAGGCCTCATCCAGCCCCAGTGATCCGGGAAGGTGCTCAGCCCACCGGCGGATCGCCTCAGGGTCGCGGAAATCCCCGAACTTCGCCTTCATCACCTCGCTGAGTTTTCGCTGCCAGAACGAGAGGCGTGCACGATCCAGACGGCCGGTGAACAACCCGAAGTCCCTGACCTCCGCGGGCTTGAGGGCGTCGTCCAGGAGCGCACGGGCGCGTGTCAGGTTCCCGGGCGTCGGCTCGGCCAGCGGGATGCCCACCACGAACCCCGCGACCGGCCGTGAAACAAAACTCCCCTCATACTTTTTTGCAAACTTCGGGATCTCTGGCAGGAGTTTGCCCATGTACACCGGGCTCCCGATGATCACCGCGTGATAGGGCGCGAGGTCGGTCACCTCCCTGCAGTCGAGGACGTCGACCGCCAGGTCCTGCCGCTCCAGCTCTTCGCCGATCGCCCCTGCAATCTCTCTGGTGGACCCAGCACGGGTCGCATAGGCAACAAGGATTTTCTGCGCCATCTCTCTTCACCGGTGTACGCGGCGGGATTCATTTATATTTAGCGTCGGTGCGGTGCGGCGCAAAAGTGCATCGGCGTGCTCGTCCACTCACGCGAAGCCGAGAAGACGCGAAGAAAAGCACTGAACGTTCCGCACCCCTTCGTGTCTGTTCGCGTGAAATTTCCCGGAAAAGCACGTGATCATCCTGAAACGCTCGCCGGATGTTTGACGAAGAGCAGTGAAGATCCGAAAAAAGCAAATCTACATCCACGAACCATCTCCTGTACGATGAACGGGAGCGCAACGACGATACGGGAGGCCGGGGAGAACGATCTCGACACGGTTCTGGCCCTCTACGAGCATCTCCATGATGCCGACGAACCGGCCGGCGAAGACGAAACGATGGCCGCCTGGAGGGCGATCATGGACGACGGACGCACGCACCTGTTCATTCTTGAGAGCCGGGGCGTCCCGGTCTCGACCTGCATGCTGAGCATCGTCCCCAACCTCACCCGGGGGGCGCGGCCGTTCGGCATCATCGAAAACGTCGTCACCAGGCGTGAGAGCCGGACGCAGGGATATGCCACCGCACTCCTGCACCACGCCCTCGGCTGCGCATGGGGGCGCAACTGCTACAAGGTGATGCTCTTAACCGGACGAAAGGACGAGGCGGTGTTCAGGTTCTACGAGCGGGCCGGTTTTGTGCGGGGCGTAAAAGAGGGGTTCGTCGCCTACCCCCGGAACGAATAGCCCGTCCGGGCGAACTCTTCACCACCCGCCCGCAAGCCCCGCGTCCCCTCTGGCGATCCGGTCCCGCTCCACCACCACCGCCCGGTCCGCAACAACGGCGATCTCCTCCAGATACGGATCAGAGCGCGTCGCCACATAGGCCACCGTCGCGGATCTCTCCTTCACCCGTTCTCGAAGTGTCAGGCCGAGCACCCGGGCAAGGTCGGGGCACGGTGCATAGAATGCCGGGTCGTGCTCCACCACGATGTTCGATCGTTCAGTCTCGTCAAGGCCGTCGAGAAGACACCCGGCGTCCTGGACCGGCCAGATATCCACCGGGGCCATGGAGCCGCCGAAGAGATCGAGGATGGGATGCGTCCTCCCGTAGAAGTACACCGGTACCTGGCCTGAACGCCTGCCCATCCTCCTGAGGGCCGGGATCACTTCCTCTCTCGGCGCCACGACGGCGGTGAACGTAGCCTGCCTGAAGAGGAGTGAGTGGGCGGTGAGTCGCTGCATGTATGTGTGTCTCTGGCCGTCCGGTATGTGTTGGTTGCGTGCGTGCGGTCCGAAAGTGTTTCCCGGCGGTCAGGAGGGCGGGTGATCGTTGCCCCCATCAAAATGTTCATATGTGTTCATGCAATAGTACGATAGTGAACGGTTCGTATTCGAACGATATTCGCAACCACGGTGGAACCATGAACAGCCTCTGGAAATTTCCCCCGGTACGCGGAAAAGAAAGGAGTCTGACCGCTCTTTTTATCCTCCACTCCCTGCACCGGGAGCCGAAGTCGGGCTATGACCTCTTGAAAGAAATTGAAGAAAAAACGGGAGGCAAATGGACCCCGAGCAAAGGAACGCTCTATCCAATTCTGAAGGAGCTGGAAGAAGAACACCTGATACAGGTACTCGAAACCGGAAAGCGTTCGAAAAATATCTTCGGACTCACGCCGGACGGAGAAAAAACACTGCTGAAGATCAGGGAGCATCGTAAAGAATCACGAGAAAAAATGCTTGTGTTCAAAAACCTGCTGATGGAGATCTTCGGGCAGGATAAAGCGACACTTAACGGATTGCTCTTTGAAATCAGATTGCTTATCGACGATCTGCCGGCTGAACAAAACGATCACGCCGTCAGAATCCTGGAAACCTGCATTGAAGATCTAAGGAGGATCGAGACCGATGCCCGCGATACACGTTGAAAATCTCACAAAGAAATTCCATGACTTCGTCGCCGTCGACAACATCTCGTTCGACATCGAGAGCGGAGAAATATTCGGGTTGCTCGGCCCGAACGGAGCCGGCAAAACCACCACGATCTCCATGCTCTCCACCATGCTGAGACCGACCTCAGGGACCGCCACCGTCAACGGCTGCGATGTGCTGACAGACGAAGACGGTGTCAGAAAGTCGATCGGCATCGTCTTTCAGGACCAGAGCCTGGACGAAGAACTGACCGCGTACGAAAATATGGACTTCCACGGCAGACTCTACCGCATCCCCAGGGAGACCAGGGAAAAGCGCATCTCCGAACTGCTGACCCTCGTGGGGCTCGAAGAGCGGCAGCACGACCTTGTCAAGACATTCTCGGGCGGCATGAGGCGGCGCCTCGAGATTGCACGGGGGCTGCTCCACAGGCCGAAGGTGCTCTTCCTCGACGAACCAACCCTCGGTCTCGATCCCCAGACACGCAACCATCTCTGGCAGTATATCGAACAGTTAAACGAGGAGATGGGCATCACCATCATCCTTACGACCCACTACATGGACGAGGCCGACCGGCTCTGCGACCGGATCGCCATCATCGACCAGGGCCGGATCATCGCTCTGGATACATCACAGAATTTAAAAAGCGCGATCGGCGGGGATGTGATCACCATCCAGACACCGGATTATGAACGGATCTCCTCGAAGATCACGGCGCCGTGGGTGGAGCAGATCGAACAGCACGACGGTTACGTCACGATCAATCTGCACAACGCAGAAAAACACCTTTCCGAGATCGTCACCCTGCTGAACGGCAACGGCATCGAGATCACGTCGATCTCCGTACGTAAACCGACGCTCGAAGACGTGTTTCTGTATTATACCGGCAAAACCATTCGTGAACAGGAAGCCGACGGGAGAGAGACGATGCGTATGTTCCACCGGGCGGCGAGGCGGTAACATGGATATCATCTATGCCATCTGGCTGCGCAACGTCAAGCGGTATGTCCGCTCGAAAAGCAGAATCGTCGGAAGTCTCGGGATGCCCCTTTTCTTCCTGTTAATCATGGGGTTCGGGCTGAACTCAGTCGTAGCAATCCCGGATACCGGAGAGGGGTATATGCAGTTCATCATACCCGGCGTCGTCGCGATGAGCGTCCTGTTTACGTCGGTATTCTCCGGTATCCAGATCATCTGGGACAAACAATTCGGCTTTCTCAAAGAGACGCTGGTGGCCCCGGTGTCCCGGCTGGAGATCATGCTCGGCCAGACGCTGGGGGGAGCGACGACCGCGTTTATTCAGGGACTGATCATCCTCGTGGTGTCGGCGTTCATCGGCCTCAATATCGTAAGTGCCCTCGGGTTTATTGTCGCCTTCATGTTCATGATGCTTATCGGCATCGCATTCACCGCCTTCGGCATCGCCATCGCCTCGAAGATGGAGGACATGCACGGGTTCCAGCTCATCATGAATTTCGTGATCTTCCCGGTCTTCGGGTTATCCGGAGCGCTCTTTCCGATCGACGGCCTGCCGTCCTGGCTCAAACCTGTCACATTGCTGGACCCCCTGACCTATGGCGTCGAAGGGATACGATACGGCCTTTCCGGCACCGCCCAGATAAGTCCGGCGGTGTGCTTCATGGTGCTGGCCGGATTTGCGATTGCCGTGACGGCTGTCGGGTCCTATCTCTTCAGGAAGGTTACAATCTGAGCGGGGCGGAGCACCTCTCTTTTTTTGCGGTGCCTGAGCAGTCTCACGCCAGAGCCGCGAAAAGAGACGAAGGGACCGGGAGAAGATTTCATAACTTCGTTTTTTTCGGCTTTGTTGAACCCTCATACCGGGTTTGATGTATTTCCTGTAATCGCAGGGAGAGAGCGTGGATCCCCCCTTCCCCATACTGCCTGCCGGGGGTTTCACCCCATTGGAGCGGATGGGCCCCGGGAAGAGCGAACAGGACGTCCGGGGGGGAGCGGGCCGTATCCCCACCTATCCTGCGCGGGGGTCCGGGGGCAGCAGTCCCCCGGTTCAAGCATACCAGAATAGGATTTACATGAAAAACATTTCATAAGGTATGCTTGAGTCCCCTTCCCGGACTCATGCGCGATTCTACAAAGCCCGAATTACTTCCATCTGACGATCCGGCGCTCTTCTATAAACAGCCTTATCTTCATTTTGATCCAAAGAAAAATATGTACAGTTCTAAAGCAGGTGCCATACTGGCTCTTCTGTTCGTGGTGTTCATCACTGCAGCAGGATGTACTGCTCCCAACTCTCAACTCCCTGGAGATGGAGAACCGGATTATCCAATAGATTCTCAGGTCCTGACAACACTTGACAGAACTGTTCTTCCCGTCCCCGTCCCTTCAACGTCGCCTGCCCTGGATCCGGATCAGGTCGCAAGCTTTTCAGAGTATGGATATGGGGTCTGGGAATTTGGCGAGGGGCTGGATTATGAGAAGAGACTGGACCTCATGCCGGATGGATACACCCCTGCATCAGATGCCAATACGGAGAAACTTTTGACCTTCTTTGCCATGAGCGATACCCATCTCACCGACAAAGAGTCTCCGGCTCAAGTGGTCTATTATGGTTCTAAATGGGGTGTAATTTCAGGATACTCTCCGGCTATGCTGTATACCACCCATGTCCTCGACGCAGCAGTCCAGACGGTGAACGCCCTTCATAAAGAGAATCCATTTGACTTCGGCATATTCCTTGGTGATGCAATTAACAGCGGCCAGTACAACGAACTGCGATGGTATATCGATGTGCTTGACGGCAGGATAGTCAACCCCGATTCCGGTGACCAGGACGATCCAATCCCCGGCCCTCTCAATGATTACCAGGACCAATACAAAGCAGCAGGGCTTGATGAATCGATCAGATGGTATCAGGTTCTCGGCAATCACGATCACTTCTGGATGGGCCTCTTCCCTCCGGATGATCACGTCAACAGTGCCTTAACTGGTACTGCCATACTCGAATTAGGTAATATTTTCACCGACTCGCTCCGATTGAAAAGCCGTGGCTTCTATATGGGAGCAATCGATGGTCGGACACCAGATGGTGACATTATCGGTGCAGGCCCTGTCACCAGCTTCCCTTATGGTCCCCCAACAGTCCCGGCCGATCAAAATCGCCGTTTCCTCTCAAGAACTGAGTGGATCGGTGAATTTTTAGACTCATCTTCAAGCCCGGAAGGGCATGGATTCAACCAGTCCGATAGAACAACGGGATTTGCCTGTTACTCGTTCGAACCGAGATCAGATATCCCGATAAAGGTCATTGTGCTTGATGATACCCAGAGGGACGATGATCCCGGTGAAGGCAGCTCCGGATTTGGCTCTATCGATCAGGAACGCTACGACTGGCTGGTACAAGAACTCGATAGTGGTCAGGCTGAAGGAAAGCTCATGATCATCGCAGCCCACATCCCGATAGTCATCAAAGAGGATGAAGCTGGTCTCAGTTCGTTAATGAAATGGAGCCAGTACGCTGCGGTATCTGATGTTGATCTGATAGCCAAACTTCAGACCTATCCAAATCTCATACTATGGATCTCGGGGCATCGCCATCAAAATACCGTGATACCTATCAAATCTCCGGATGTTGACCGTCCTGAACTCGGTTTCTGGCAGGTTGAAACCGCATCACTGCGGGAGTTCCCTCAGCAGTTCCGGATATTTGAGTTCGTCTATAACAGCGACAATACACTCTCAATCTTTACGACCAATGTTGATCCGGCGGTCAGAGACGGATCGCCCGCTGCCCAATCGCGGTCGTATGCTATCGCAGCCCAACAGATATTCAAATCTCCCGTAGAGATGATGCCAGGCGGTGCATATAATGCAGAACTTGTTCTCCAGTTGACCCCGGAGATGCAGGAGATACTTCAGAAGACAGGAAGAGATCTATAGGCAGGCGATCATACTTCTGGCCCGATCTACCGGTGAGCCATGATAGTAGGCCCTGACCTGCCACCCTTTTTCTCGTGAACTACCCCGGCCTGAAGGCTAGGATCTTCCTGCTCCACCCCTTTACCCCACAAGATAAAACATTAAGCATATACGATTGCAGCTACATCAAGAATATGCCTGAGAAATTCCTTGCCACGCAATCCGGGAACAGATGAAGAAACAAAGCCCCATATTCGCCTCTTTTCGCGGCCTATCACGCCTGGAGCGTGAAGATCGGAAAATCAGGTGCGCCTCTGCCTGGGGGCCGGCCGCATCTCTCAAAGGATCAATGCGGGGACAGATCCTCCTTTTGCCGCACCATCCCTCCTGAACAGGCGGCGAACCGCCTTTTTCTTTCCGCCGTTCGTACCAACACATAAATAGTGGTTTTTTCCATCCTCTGTGCAGGGAAAACATGTTGCACACGCGCGAAATCATCAAAAAAATCTGGGACGCACAGGGCTATGGAAACCTCGCTGTCTGGGAGAACGGAACGATGGAGATCATCGAACCCGGCGCAACGCTGGAAAAAGGCGGTAAACCTCCCCTTGCCGTATTCAAACCCATGCCCCTTGTCGGTGGATTCTCCATGCTGGATTTCGCACTCGGCGATGGTGAGCTGCTGGAGTTCATCGAGAGCGAAGTGACCCGGGCAGGGGGAGAGATCGTCCGGGACTGACCCTGATCACACCGGGTTTGAGAATTTATTTTCGAAACAGCCCGTCGAGATCGATCGAAGATGAGCATCGGATCGGCAGAGCCGGTGCAAAGGACCGGATGATCTTCGGAAGGCCGCGGAACAGAACAATCGTCCATACACGAGGTTGGAAACCATGATCACACTCCGATTTTATCGGATCTACGATATCGGCAGGGAAGTAAATCTCGACTGGCTGGAAAAAGAACTTGCCCGGAGTTTTGTTACTGCGAGGACGAGTTTCCGCCGGGTCAAGCCCAAGTCCATCGTCATGGAGAACCCGCCCCTCATGCTCAGGCTGGAGCCCGCACTGGTGGAACAGGATGGCCGGCCCTTTGATTTCACCGTGGTCGCCCGCATCTACGACGTCGGTGCGATCAGTCTCTGTTTTGTCTATGAAAGAACAGACGCCGATTTAGCAGTCCTTGAAGAAACAGCCCTCCTTTTTGCCGGACAGGAAGGACTCTCAGATTTCTTTTTGAAGTACCTGAAGACGCTTGGTGAGATCATCAAGCCGCATATCAAAGATTTTGCGCTCAACCCTGATTTTTTTGAGGATTATACCATCCATGTCACCGAACGTCTGGACGACTCGATAGACCCGGTGGTCCTGCTGACAGGAGAGCGGACAAACATATCGCCCCAGATGCGTGAAGAGATCATGAAAAACACGCAGAGCTACACGGGGGACGACTGTGCGATCCTCTCCTGGGACGCCGCGCTTCTCTGCAACCCCGAGTACCCTGCCGATCTCATCGATCTGATCGAATACGCAAATGTCCAGGTGCTCGAACTCAGGTACTATGACAGGGAACTGACCCGCCAGATGGGAAAGATGTATGACGACATCGAATTCGCCGATCGCCTCTCCCGGTTTCGCAGGATGCGTCATTACCACGGGATAATGGCGCAGTTGATGGAGACAAACGCAGAGATATCCGAAGTTATCGAGAAGATCGACAACCTGATCAAGGTCACCGAGGATGTCTACTATGCCCGCGTCTACGCAACAGCCCTGAAAGTGATGCGGATCGGCCAGTGGAGCGAAAGCGTCAGCCGTAAAATCGAGGTGATCCGGGAAAATTACTCCATGCTCTCTGATGAAGTCAGAATCCAGCATTCAAACTTCCTTGAATGGGTAATCATCATTCTGATCGCCCTTGAGTTCGCCCTGGCAATCTGGGAAAACTTCAACTGAGCGTTCCGATACTATTGCCGGGAGGCCGTCACCACACCGTGATCACCCAGGCGGCCACGGCAACCGCAACCGAGGCCGCCATCAGGGGAACGGTAAATCTCGATATGACCGTAGCCACAGGATCGCCGGTCTCCCTTCTGACGACCCAGAAATACGGGTCGCTGAACGCGGAGACCGAGAGGCTGCCCGCCGCAATCATCAGCACCAGCGGCACCGGATCGATGACGCCGGCAAAACCTGATGATGAGACCATTTCTGCCGTGACCACGGCGGTCACGACCCTGGAGCCCTGCGCGGCCTGGACGAGGACGGCAAGAAGGAAAGGAACAAACAACGCCGGCACCAGACCGTCGAGCAGACCGAATGCGTCCTGCGAAAAACTGCTTGCAAGAATAACGGCACCGAGAGCACCGGCGCCGCAGAGATCATAGATGATGACACCGGCATGACGCGTGCCCTTTCGCAGGGCGGCATCCCTGAGGGGTGGAGGCAGGAACAGGAGACTGATGACCATACCAAGGAGGAAAAAAACCGATATGCTTTCCCTGCCGAAGACCGGCCAGACAACAGCGGCACCGGCCAGAGCGATCGGGATCAACAGCGGTAGCCAGGCCGACACCCCGCCGCGCGGGCCGGGCGTAACCGCGGCCCTGGCCCCGGAAGAGTATCCGATCGCTCCGCAAACGGCCAGCATGAGCGCCACCGAGAGAGGTACGGCGATGACCAGATATGCCCCGGCAGAAAACGTATCGATAGACGAAACAATGGCAAGAGTGACGGGTGTCGGAAAAATGAGGGCGAATGAGAGGGCGCTTCCGACCGCAGCGGCATAAAGGGCAGATTTCCTGTCGTTGTAGCAGGAAAGGAGCGGCGATACCACAATAAATGCGGTGACGCAGCACATGAACGGGACGGCCAGGAGAAAACCGGCGATACCGCCTGCAAATGTGGATCGAGAAAAAAAAGTATTGAGGTCCAGGAATATCTGCTCGCGGTAACCGCCGAGTTCGATCACGCCGGCGATCACCGAACCTGCAAACACCACCGGTCCAAGGAGGGCAAAGATGCTGCCCGCCCCTTTTACAGCAGTGCCGACAACCGAATCGGGAGGGACGCCGGCGATGAGACCGTATATGATCGCAGATGAAAAAAGCGTCAGGAACGGGTTAAGCCGGAACCTGACCGTCAAGACGGCGATCAGGAAGAGCACTACGACAAATGCGGAGAGGGTCGACACGCCGGCGGTTGACAACATGGCCATGGGGTGTTATATCCATTCCTGCCGGACCGACGGATCCGGCCCCGATATTCTGATCCCGATCACATCTCCGGTTCTGAACCTGAAGAACGATAGGCAACCGGCGGGATCGTGATCACGAACCTGACGCCTCTGCCGTATTCTCCTTCTTCGGTGATCGCAAGACCGGTGATCGAGAGGATCTCCTTCGAGAGAAAAAGACCGAAACCGGTGTTTTTTCCATAGCCCTGCTTGAAGATGAGAGATTTTTCAGGCTCAGGAATACCGATGCCGTTATCTTCGTAGATGAACATCGCATCAGAACCGTTCTTCTCCATCGTAAACCTGATCGCTGTCACATGGCCGCCATGACGGAGAGAGTTGTCGATGAGGTTTTCGATCACCCTGATGAACATCGGGTCCGCATAGACCTCAACGTCGCCGGAAAACACCTCGGCCTTCACACCGTTCAGGTCCTGATGACGGATCGCACTCCTGACAATCCTCTCAACGCCCTGCCAGACCGGTGCGTGTACCCCGATATCCTGATAGTCCTTGGTAAAGGTGATGAGACGTTTGATGTTGAAGGCGGCAATCTCCTCTTTTTCGATGATCGTCAGAAGAGATGGATCAGACACCGTCTCTTTTTCGATTTCGAGATATCCGAGGAGGGCGGTCATCCAGTTGAGGATATCATGGCGGGTGATGCTGTTGAGAATGTTGAGTTTTTTGTTCGCCTGCTGGAGTGCCATCTCCATTCTTCTCCGCTCAGATATATCCGCGATCTGCTCGATGACCAGATGGACGTCGCCGTCTTCTCCGATGATCGGATTGCTCCGGCACACCATATACCTGCCGAGTTCAGGGAATAATCTCTCGATCTCTTCGATTTTTCTGCTTTTTAAAGCCGCACTCGTCGCACATACCTCGCAGGGCGTGGAGCGGCCAAGCAGTTCGTAGCATTTTTTACCAGCATCTCCGGGGGTGCAGTTCATGAGCTCGTAGACTGCGCGGTTATATCGGACAACGGTAAAATCGGGTTTCAGGACACCTACAGTGTCATTTATGCCATCGAGAACTCCTTCAAGGAGTTCTTTTGACGAACGCAATTTTTCTTCAGCCTTTTTATTCCAGGTAATGTCGCGTATCATCCCTTCTATGCCGGGAACCCCGCCCGAACTGTCGATCCAGAGGTGGGCGTTTAAAGATACCGGTACCGTACTCCCATCGCGCCTCCGGAGGGTGAACTCCCAGCCGGTGACCGCACCTTTATCACGAACTTCGGCGACCATCTGGTCCCATATGCACCGCTCAGGAAAAACGGCGTCGACGAAGTTCGTCCCTTCCAGATCCCCGGCTGAGGTGAAACCGAAAAGTGCTGCACCCGAAGGGCTGATTATTTCAAGCCGACCGGAAAAATCAGCCCTGAAAAAGACGTCCTGGAGGTTTTCGATGACGGTGCGATACTCCTGTTCGCTCCTTTCCAGGGCAGCCCCGGCTCTCTTTTCCGCAGTCCGATCGTCGACGGCCGCAACGATCTCGCCCGAAGGGAGACAGTATACGGACAGTTCCCACCAGAATACGAGCGCCCCATCCTCTTCACGGGAGATGGGAATCTGTTCAGGCTTCCCTGAGTTTCGGACACGGATCACCGCCCCGAGAACACCGGGATACAGGGAGGCGGGCATGATCTCCGCCACATCCCTGCCGACGGCATCGCTCTGCGCAACCCCGATCATCCGTTCCATGGCGAGGTTGATATCGCAGATTATGAACCGGCCGTCTCTGTCCTCGAAGACGGCCATCCCGCTGCCCATATTGTTGAAAAACTCGCGATACCTGATCTCGTTTGCCGCAACCGCTTCGTTGGCCTTCTTCTGCTCGGTGACGTCGAGGACGATGCCGACGACGCCGGTCACGCTACCGGAACCACTATAGCGCGGCGTTCTGCTGGTCGTGATCCAGAGGTGCCGATCGTCCGCGGTCGTGATCTCCTGCTCGAAAGTCACCTTCTGTTTGCCGGTTTCGAGCACGGTTTGATCGTCTTTTGCAAACAACGCCGCACAGGAAGACTCAAGGACGTCATAATCATTCTTCCCGGTGATTGCATTCGAAGAGACACCGAAAATATCTTCAAAAGCATTGTTGACCGAGAGGTATCTGCCGTCCGTGTCCTTCAGATAAATGCCGGCAGGAACGGTTGAAAGGAGGATTTCGGATAATTCCTCTTCTTCCTGGAGCGTGGACTCCACGGCGTTGAGTTCGTGCAGCAGGCGGGCCTGGCGGAGGTTCTGGATCCCGAGGGCGGATATCTGGGATGCAAGGATCTCGATAAACCGCGCAGAGCATACGTAGTCTTTCTCCTCGAGATAGGGGAGATTCTGCACCGCCCGGCAGCACGCGGTTTCATCGACGCCGATCGACCGCGCAAACTTTTCTACCTGTTCAAAGTCCGGTTCTCCGGAGAGGGCGGGGCAGAGTACCCACTGTGCAAGAAGACGGCCTTCGACGATGATCGGAACGATCGCGTACATCAACCCGTCGAAACAGAAGTCCCGGGAGATAACCGGCTCCTTGTGTCCCTGCTGCAGGAGACGATAAGGAGGGGCGGCTTGATACTGCGAAGAGGAACGGACGACGGAACAGAACTCAGTAACCCGGCTATCTTTTATAATGGGAACGCCGTCACGGTCGAAAATAATCGATGCCACGCCGGCAAGAGAGGATACCTGATTCTGCAGACTGCTGATCACGCCGACATCGATGATATCTGCAAGTCCTACGTCTTCGAGATCCGCTGTCGGCCTGGTCAGCGCCGAGATCCGGTTTTTGAGCCTATCCTCCGTTTCCTTACGTTCGGTAATGTCGGCAATGATCGTCACAAAAAAGCCTTTCCTCGGAGAGAAGGCGGCGACCTCAAACCATTTGCCAAAGGATCGGGCGTAGCGCTCGATATGTTCGGGGGTGCCGCTCAGGGCAACCCTGCCACCGTCGTCAATCCACTCCGGTTCGAGGTCGGGCAACACGGTGCGAACGGTTTTCCCGATAATGTCGTCGGCTTTCAGTCCGGTGATCTCTTCATAGGCCGGATTGACCTCAAGGAACCTGTAATCTGCAGGTGTTCCGTCACTGTCAAGGATCAGTTCATGGAGAGCAAAACCGTTGAGCATACGCTCAAAAAGCTCTTTGTATTCGGCTTCACGATCTGCCAGCGTCTGCTCCGTCAGGCGGTTTCGTGCGGCCTTGAGGATCATATACCTGAGTTCTGCGAACTGCAGGCGCGGATCGCCGCCTTTCTGGAGATAATATTCGGCGCCGTTGTTGAGGGCGTCGATCACCACCTCTTCACGCCCCCTCCCGGTGAAAATAATGACCGGGATAGACAACCCGAGGGCGTTGAGTGCTTTCAGCAGGTCAACGCCGCTCATACCGGGCATCTCATAATCCGACACGACGACGTCAAAACCTTCTGTCTCAATTCTTTCGAGGGCCTCTTCGGCAGAGAGGGAGGGGGTGACGGAAATGTCGCCCTCCCGCTCCAGGAAGATCTTCGTGATCTCACAGAGGGCCGGTTCGTCATCGACAAGCAGGACGCGGATCATGGGGGCCTTCACGCAGGTACACTGTTGACCGGGAGCACGGAAAAAGCGTTGTCATACTGCCCGTCCGGCTATGAAGATTCGGCCCGAAGCCCTGCCGCCCATCACTCCATGGAGACGTCTCTGTTATCCGCCAAACTTGCTGCCTGACAGCGGTTCCGGTGTTCAGAATAGCACATGGACGGGGAAGAAGTATATCCGTGGCGGTACCAGGGCTTCATCATGCTGATCATCGGCCACCGCGGGGCGCGCGCCCTTGAGCCGGAAAACACCCTCCGGGCCCTGAGACGGGGGATGGAGTGCTCCGATTACGTCGAAGTTGACGTGCGGCTGAACAGAGACGGCATACCGGTCGTGATCCACGACGCCGCGGTGGACCGGACGACCGACGGAGAAGGGGCGGTAAGAGACCTCACCCTCGACCAGCTGAAGGCGCTCGATGCAGGAGCCGACGAACAGATCCCGACATTTCAGGAGGTGCTCGATTGCGTCGAGGGAAAGTGCGGTCTCGTCGTGGAGATCAAGGAAGAGGACGCCGTGGAGCAGGCGTGCAGACTCCTCAGGGAGAGCGCGATTGAAAAAATGTTTGTGGTTTCCTTCGACGCCGCCACCGTCGAGAAAGCGGGAGATCTGATCCCGGGGGCAAAGACAGGCCTGATCTTCTCGAAAGTAAACGGAGACCCTCTAGGAACGGCCCTGTCGATCGGCGCCGACACCGTGCTGCCCGGGCACGACGCGGCAGACCGGACGATGGTCGAGAGAGCGCACCGGCAAAATATGCTGGTCTTTTTGTGGACATTGAACACGCCGGATGCATGGGAAAAGGCGGTTGTACTGGGCGCCGACGGCTTTGCGAGCGATGATCCCTGTGCGGCCCGGGACTATCTGCGGAATTTTCATTTCAAAAATATAGTTCAGCCAGATTTTTGATTTTATGCGGTTTTTATCTCTTTTTGCCGGCGTTGTCCCCTGATCATTCCCTGCTTCATTCAGGTCCACCTGCTGTTCGGGGATACCTTTATTCTGTCAGAACAGAATGTTGCCGTGTTCAGGGGGGGCGGATGAAAGACTATTGCAGGGTTTGTAGAGTATACCGAACGGCAGGGAAGTGCTGCCCGATACGGGGGGACGAACAATGACCGGAGAGATCACCCCTGCACGGGAACTGGACTGCGTCGGATTTTTCTGCCCGATGCCGATATCGATGACGAAGGAGGAGATCGAGAAGATCGGCGTCGGAGAGATACTGAAAGTAGAAGCCGACGATCCGGCCGCAGAGGAGGACATCACGCGCTGGGCAAAACGGACCGGCCACGAGATCGTCCGCTTTGAGAAAGAAGAGGGAATCCTGACCTTTTACATCAGGAGAAAGAAGTGAGGTGACAGATGACGAAAATCCTGTACGTCCAGACGAGCGGGACAGATACGCCCGAACAGCTGTACGCCCCGTTCGTCCTGGGGATGACGGCGGCGGCCATGGATATCGAGGCGTCGATATTCTTTATGATCAAGGGGATCACCGCCGTCAGGAAAGGCGAGGCGGAAAAGATCCGGCTCGGATCGTTTCCTTCCCTCGGCGAGGTGATGCGGCAGGCCATCGACGCAGGCGTAAAGATCTACATCTGCGAGCAGAGTTCGCAGCTCCTCGGCATCCCTAAGGGCGACTTCATCACGGCGGGGATCATCGCCGGCGGGGCGACGCTGAACGACCTGGCGCTGGACGCCGATGCAGTTGTGACCTTCTAAGGGGCAGGAGGACATGATGGTCTATCTGGATCACGTATCGGCAACGCCCGTGGACCCGCGGGTGCTCGCCTTTGCCGGACGCTTTCTGAGGGAGGAGTTCGGCAACCCTTCGACGCTGTACACCATCGGCCTGTCGTCACGGCAGGCGCTGGAAGAAGCAAGAGCAAAGGTCGCCGCTCTTGTCCGTGCAAAAAACCCGGCGACCATTGTTTTTACCGGGAGCGCGACCGAGTCGAACAACCTGGCCGTCAGGGGGACGGCTCTTCGGAACCGGAAAGACGGAAAAAAACTGCTGGTGAGTGCGATAGAGCACATATCCGTGCTGAACCCGATGAAAGATCTCCAGAAACAGGGGTTCGAACTCGATATGATCCCCGTCGATCAAGAGGGCGTGGTCGACCAGGGATATATCGAGGACCATATATCCCCTGACACGACCCTCGTATCGGTCAACTACGCGAACGACGAGATCGGGACGATCGAGCCGATCCCTGAGATCGCCAGAATCGTGCACGAGAAAGGGAAGTATCTTCACGTAAACGCCACGGCGGCCGCCGGGCGCATTCCCATCGACGTAGAGAAAGACGGCATCGACCTTCTTACCCTCTCGTCGAACGACCTCGGCGGGCCGCGGGGGGCGGCGGCGCTCTATATCAGGCCGGGAGTAAAGGTCCAGTCGGTCATGCCGGGCGGCGGGCAGGAACGGGGCTTGCGGTCAGGGACCGAGAACATCTTCGCCATCGCCGGCATGGGCGAGGCGGCGCGGCTTGCCGCCGAAGAAATGGAGGTGGAGATGGCGAGGGAGCGGTCGATCAGGGACGGGCTCGTCAGGGATATCCTGACGATCGACGAGTCGTACCTCACCGGTCATCCCGAACGGCGGCTTCCCGGCCACGCCAGTTTCCGGTTCAGCAGAATAGAGGGGGAAAGTATCCTGCTGAACCTGGACACTTTCTTCGGCATCCAGATCGCGACGGGCTCGGCCTGCACCTCGCGGACGCTTGAGCCGTCCCATGTCCTGCTCGCCATCGGGCTTGCGCACGAAGAGGCGCACGGATCGGTGGTGATGACGCTGGGGAGGTCGAACGTCCCGGAGGACGTCCCCTATGTCGCGGACGCGATGAAACAGACGGTGGAGAGGCTCAGGGCGATCTCTCCCCTATAACCCAGGTGAGATTATGGAAGACAGACCACAGATCGGCTATTCAAAAAAGGTGATGGACCACTTCATGAACCCACGGAACGTCGGGGAGTTCGAGGACCCGGACGGTGTCGGGACGGTGGGAAACCCCGTCTGCGGGGATTTGATGCAGGTCTCGATCAAGGTGAAGGACGACGTCATCACCGATGTGCGATTCAAGACCTTCGGCTGCGGCTCGGCGATCGCCACGGCGAGCATGGTGACCGAGATGGCAAAAGGGAAGAAGATCGACGAGGCGCTGGCGATCACCCGCTCGGACGTCGCCGACGAACTCGAAGGGCTGCCGCCGGTGAAGATGCACTGCTCCAACCTTGCGGCCGACGCCCTGCATGAGGCGATCAAGAACTACCAGGAGAAACAGAAAAAGTAACGAGCGCGGGGAGATCCGTTCTCCCCTGTATTGCACTCATCCGGCAGGTTCATCATCATCGGTCCGAAAACAAAAATACCATGAATCAGCAGGCGATCGCCTCTTTCTTCTGCCTGTTCACGCTCACTCTTGCCGTCATCTCCGCCTGCGGCTGCCTCTCCGGCGACAGGGCAGGCGGGACGGACGCAGGGCCCGTCAGTGTGGATATCGAAAAAGGGGAGAGCGGTCCGTTTTACGAGACGGCGGCGGCAATGGAGGATCAGGTGATCTTTACGTTTGTACCGACCGGCACGAACGTCTCCACATACCTGGTCACCTACGAGGTCTGCAGGGAAGGAAGCACGGTGGAGGCGGCAGACGAAAAACTCTACACCGGCATCAGCGCCTCCAGCCCGATCGTGATCGCAACGGCACGCACGCCCGGCGAGTCGGTCTCGATCGCCATCTCGATCGCAACACCGGCCGGCGAAATCCTCTTCGAGAGCGCATCCTCGGTGGGGTGAACCCCTCACCCCCGGCCGTTCAGGGACGGGATCCGCCGGCAGACTCTTTGAAACGCACCAGATCGGCGATGCACCGGTTGTACGGCACAGGGATATTGTGCCGTTCCCCAAGGTCTGCGACGTAGCCGTTGAGCAGATCGATCTCGGTTTTTCTCCCGTTCCTGATGTCATAATACATGGAGGGGTACACCACCGCAAAGTCCGGGATCTGCACGCCGAAGAGGTAGGCGAGGTAGTCGTCGGCGGTCGCCCACGGGACACGGACGCCTTCCGCCTCCATAACGGCAAAAGTCTCACGGATCAGGTGTGCGATGATCCCCCGGAGGCGCTCGTCGGCCGTCGCTCCGACCGGAACGGAGAAAAGGGCACAGAGCGGGTTTACCGAGATGTTCAGCAGGGACTTCTCCCATTTTCCTGCCCTTATGTCCCCTGACTTTCCGACCGGGATCCCGGCCTCCCGCACGATCGAGATCAGGCGGTCGAGACTGTTTTCGTCGCCTCCCGACCACGCACCCAGCATCATCGGGCCGCTCTGGCTTTTCACCCGGACATGCCCTGGCCCTTCGACCGAAAAATTGGTGGTGACGGTACCGCCGATCACGGTGCCGGCATACCCGGAGATCACCTCCTCGTTGCCGATGCCGTTCTGGAGAGTGACGACGGTCCGGCCCCGGAGAAGGGCGGCGAAGGCCCTGCACAGATCCCCGGTCCCGGTGCCTTTCGCCGTGATGAAGACGTAGTCGACCGACGGCGGGGCCTCCTCAGGTCCGGCGATGCAGGTGATCCCCTCGACGGCTCCGTCTCCCCATATCCCTTCCATCAAAAGGCCCCGGTCCCGGATCGCATCGGCGTGGGCAGGCCGGCACGCCACATACACCCTCGCCGCGCCGGCGAGTTTTCCGGCAAGAGAGAGACCGACCGCTCCTGCACCGAGGATCGCTACAACGGGCCGTTCCGAATCCTTCATGCTCGATCGAGATCCGCATTGGACGGGCGGGAGGATAACCCTTGGGGAGGAAAGAACGTTCCTGTTATCCGATCGAGGGGCCGGAATCCAGGCGTCTGTCTTCGTAAACCCACGGCGAAAACCGGCAGCGCTATTACCGCCCCGGCTGCACGCACTGCATGGACCACCATGAGAACACCGTCACCGGAATGCTCGGGGATATCACGGCTCTGCTCGACAGAGGTCCGGACGAAGATGCGACCGATGAAATTCTCCGGTTGATCGGTGTACCGATGCCGGCCGATGGCCTGCTCCGGGACGCCCGGATCTACAGCGAGTACCTCCCGAAGGCCGAAGAAATGCCCTTCTCGCCGGAAAAGCGTCACCTTCACCTTCTCTGGGACGCTCTGGACCGCTCCACCCTCTCCCTCGCCGTCAACTTCGCCTTTCCTTTCCGTCGCCTGATCGCCCACCGGCTCTTTTGCACCTGCGGGAAAAACTTCTGTGCCGAGGGCGATATGCGCTTCAACTTCGGGCAGAACCTCACCGTCGGGGACGACGTATTCATCAACCGCGGCCTCTTCATCGACACGAAAGCCGGGGTCTCTCTCGGGGACAGCGTCGGGATCGGGGACTTCGTGCGGATCTTTACCCATGGTCACGGCGAGGCCGATCACGCCGAACGGACCTACGCCCCGGTCGTCATCGAACCCTATGCAAAGGTCTACACCGGCGCAATGATCCTGCCCGGGGTGACGATCGGCGAGGGGGCGATCGTCGCGGGCGGCTCCGTCGTGACAAAAGACGTTCCCGCATGGAGCGTTGTGGCCGGCACCCCGGCGAAACCGGTCAGAGAGCGGAAGACCGAAGGACGGACGGGGTCGGCCCTCAACCATATCTGGCTCGCCGGCGGGGCGTTCCAGGACGAATGATCATCTTCGCATTCTTTCGACGGGCATATTGCCGCGGCGAACAGATACTCTTCCAGGTAGAGGTAGACCAATGGAAGGAGACTGGATCGAGATCCCTGGAAGCGAGGGAGCGTTTATACTCCCCTTCACCAGATATCCCGATGTATGCTGTTCGAATGCCTACGTGGTGAGAACGCCGGCAGAGATCATCGTCATCGACACAGGTGCCGACGAGACCCAGATCGCCTCGCTGGCGGCAGCGATCGATGCGGTGAACAGGGAGCGCCCGCGCGATCTTTCGGTGCTGCTCACCCACTGCCATCTCGACCACGCCTACGGGGTCATCAGGCACCGCGAGGCGATAGAATCGGCCGGTTTTGCGCTTTTCATTCAGGAAGAAGGGGCAGTTGCCCTCGAATCCGGCGACCCGCGCCAGACGATTGCCGAGATGTACGGCTGGGAGATCGGGCCGGTGCCGGTGGACGTCCATCTCCTCACCGCGGACGACAGGACGTCCGGGGGAGAGCGAACCGTGGAGGCACGCGGCCGCACCGTGCGCCTCGCCACCGATCGGCTTCGGATCGATGAAGAGACGGTGCTGTACCGGCAGCGCATCACCTATCAGTCAGGGACGGAATGCACCGTGTACTATATGCCCGGCCATAGCCCGGACTCCATCTTCATCAGGATCGGCGAGCACCTCTTCATCGGGGACATTCTTTTTGCGGCCAGTCCCGGGATCGCCGGTCTGCACCGCTGGAACTGCGAGGATCTCTGCGCCTCGATCAGGGCGGCCCGCCATATCCTGGCGTCCGGGGAGATCGGTTATTGCTGGAACGGCCACGGCCGCGGGATGTCGGTAGCCGATACGCTCAGGGCGCTCGGCTCCCTCGAGGCGGAGACGAAAAAACTTGGCGCCATCTGCGCCTTCGATCCCGGGCGCCTCAGGGAATCGGTCTCCTACGCGCGGGATCTTCTCGTCGAAGCAGGCAAACTCTTCTCGGTCATCGGGGGCAGGCTGTATTACCTCTCGTATTACCTCGAGGAACTGGGGGAGGAGGAAGAGGCGGAGAAATACCGCAACCTTCTCCAGAACGACGCCATCGATGAGTTCCTCACCAACTTTTCGACCTTTGCGGGGGAGTTCGGCGCGGGAAAAAAGGTCGAGGTCCAGTTCGTGCTGAAGGCCGTCCAGATCGTGGGGAAGATCGAGATGGTGCTCGGCGCCGGTGCGGGCGACCCGGTGCTCGACGCCTCCCTGGTGCGGCGGGCGAGATATCTCCTTACCGACTGCCTGTCCACGGTCTACGGCCTGAACGAAGGGCTGACCGAGCAGCACGTCGACCTCGCCGAATGCCTCGAAACGTTTGTCGTCAGGTTCAGGGACACCTCCCGTCTCGATGATGCGATGATTGCCGCAGTGGAGGACGAATCGGCGTTTCTTGCGGCCCTCGCCGCACGGATCGCCAACCCTGTCCTCTTCGAGAATACCGCCGTCAGCGCGGAGATCTGCACCCGACCGCTCCCGGTCGTGACCGATCCCGAACGGTTCTGCGACGGCGTCACCGGCATCATCGAGGACCTCGCCGCCGCCGGGGCGAAGGAAGTTTCCATCACGGCAAACGGAACCCCGGACAGGACGATTGTCACCATCGCTTCTGATGCCCTTTGTCAGGGCTGGCCTCATGCCGGGATCTATGAACGGCGTTTTGCACGGTGCGGGGGCAGGTGCGCCATCGAAACGGCGGGCGGAGACACAAGGGTCGTGGTCTGTTTCGATGTTTGTGCCGGGGAGCCTGCTGCCCCGCGGTCCCCCCGCTGAATGCAATTGAAGGGAGGACGGTTGGTCTGCTCTCCGGCCCGTCCTTCAACCGTATTCCAGGGCAATCAGAAGCACGAGGGTCAGAGAGAGCCGGGAGTCTCCGGTAAAAATCACTTTTTGCTGAGTACCCGGAGTTCAGGGATAATGCTTCCTGATGAACTCCCGTATCTTCATCGACTCCAGCCAGCCCTGGTCAAGCCTGGTCACGATCTCATCGATCTCATATGCCTGCCTGACAATCTGCTCGAAGACTTCTCCATCCTGCATTGAAGACAGACCGATGATCACCGTGAGCGGGTTTCTGATCGAGTCATTCAGTATTGCAAGCTGCAGAATCTGCTCCTCCACCTGGAGGAGCGTGGTTTTTCTGAACTTTTCGATATCTATTCGTTCTGTTATATCTTCGGAGATCCCGAGCAAATATTTCGGGTTCCCGGCTTCGTCAAGGATCGGGATCTTTTTCGTATGAAGGATACGCTCTCCTTTATCCCTGGTCAGAACCGGCTCTTCGGGAATATCCACCAGTTTTTTCTTCTTGAGCGCCTCCCGGTCTTTTTCGATGAAGCGGAGACCCTGTTCTTGCGGGAAGAAATCAAAGTCGTTTTTCCCGATCAACTCCTCACGCGATACGCCAAGAAAATCTTCACCCGCTTTGTTGAACCTGATAAAGCGGAGATCGTCTGCATCCTTGACAAAGACCATATTCGGGATATGCTCGAAAATACTGTCCAGGAACCTCTCTTTTTCACGCAGCTCCTCTTCGACCTGGTTGCATCGTACAATCTGGTCCTCAAGTTCGAGGACTTTATCCTGAAGTTTGCGGAAGATGACCTCGTTATATTCCTGCAGGATTTGAATCTCATCCAGTTCCGTCTGCTCAGGTGAAGAGGGCGGACTCTGTTCTGCTTCATTCAGGACATCCCGGACGATCCCCATGAGTACATCAGGTTTCACCGGTTTTATGACATACTGCTCGGCGCCAAGGCCCATGGCAAACTGCTCGTCCCTCGGGTCGGTATAGGTTGCCGTGTAGAAGATGAGGGGGATATGCTGCAGGCCTTCATCTGCTTTCCACCTCCGGCAGAGTTCAAAGCCGTCCATGACCGGCATCAGGATATCGGTGATGATCAGATCGGGCGGATCCTTTTTTGCCAGTTCAAGTGCTTCTGCACCGTTTTTTGCTGAAATAACATCATATGAACATCCTTTGAGGATCGACTCCAGGAGGTAGAGGTTCTGCGGGATGTCATCTGCAATCAGGACGCGTGTCATTCTGGAAGATCTCCGTCTGTATTCGGCAGCAGGTACGCCTTTATTTCCTGGATAAAGGTCGCTGGATTTATTGGTTTTTCGATATAGCCCGTGCATCCCGCAGAGAGCGCCTTCTCCCTATCGCCTGCCATCGCATAGGAGGTGAGGGCGACGAGCGGCGTATCTGCATGCTCCGGCATCTTCCGAAGTTCCCTGGCTGTTTTGTATCCGTCCATAACGGGGAGCTGGATGTCGAGGAGGATGAGATGAAGAGGCGTGTGTGAGGAGGCGATCTCTATGCCTTCCCGTCCGTCTTTTCCCCTTATGACCTCGTAGCCATGCGCTTTCAGGATATAACTCACCAGGTAAAAGTTCAGGTCATTATCTTCGATGTACAGAACGGTGGTTTTCATCTGCTCCTCCTGTCACCCGGCAGGGTCACGGTGAAGACCGAACCCCGGCCGGGTTCGCTCTCGACACTGATGGTGCCGCCCATCATGTCGAGGAGTTTCTTTGTAATCGATAGGCCGAGACCGGTTCCTTCATACTGCCGTGTGAGTCCCGTATCCAGCTGGCTGAAGGGTTTGAAGAGTTTCTCGATGTCGGCTTGCTGTATTCCTATCCCGGTGTCGATGACACGGACTACGACCCTGTCCTCTATTTTTGAGCATTTTACCCTGACCGATCCCGTTTCGGTGAATTTTATGGCATTGCTGAGGAGATTCAAAATCACCTGTTCGATCCGCCTGGGATCACCCGAAACCATTCCCACATCTTCTGCGCATTCCAACTCCAGAGTGAGGTTTTTCCTCTCCGCAAGCGGTTTTGTGGTGCGTATGGCTTTGTCCAGGACCGCCGCTGCATCCACCGGCTCAATAGAGATTGCAAGCTGGCCCGCCTCGATCTTTGAGATGTCCAGCACATCGTTGATCAGGGCGAGGAGGTGATCGGCGCTCTCAGAGACCATACCGAGCTGTTTCTTCTGCTCCTCGTTCAGCGGTCCCGCCAGTTCCTGGAGGAGGATGCCGGAGAAACCGATGATAGAATTGAGCGGCGTTCTGAGTTCGTGGGACATGGTCGCCAGGAAAGCGGATTTGATCCTGTCCGCCGATTCTGCCGCCTCCTTGGCGGCAGCCAGTTCACGCGTGCGTTCCGAGACGATCTCCTCCAGATTGTCGCGGTATTCTTCAAGCTCCAGGTACGCACGTTTTCGTTCCTCTTCTTCCAGCCTGATCCTCTCAACCATCGCCTTGAACGAGGCGGCAAGCGTCCGGAGCTCGCCGGCATCCTCCGTCTCGATCGTCTGGTCGAGATCCCCGGTTTCTGCAATGGTCCTGCTCACCTTCGTCAGGTTGGAGAGAGGACGGATGAGCGTCCTGTTCAGGATGAAGATCGTGGCGGCACTGAGAAGGATAAGGGCTAATATGACGAAGAGAAGCGTCTGCAGGATCGATTCGTTGATCCGCTCTTCGATGATGCTGATGGGCATGAAGATCCCGATCTTCCATCCCAGTTCAGGGGAGGTGATATAGATCAGGTATTTCCCGTCATGGACGAGGACGCCCTCTTCGGTCGCCAGGAAATGAGATGTCTGCTCTCCGAGGATGGTGCTGACATTCTCGAAGAGCACTGTCGAATTATAGCCGGCAAGGATCGTTCCGCTGTGGTCGGTGAGGATCATCTCCTGGTTGCCGATGCTGCCGATCGACGAGAGATATTCTGTCAGGTTGTCAAGGGTGATATCGGCCCCGATCACCCCGTATACCTCCCCGTCTTCATCGAGGAGGGCCGTCACTGTCCCGATGTTGACATCCGGCGTTGTGACGGAAGAGTACGGCTCCGTCACCATCACCTCACCGGGATGCTCTTTTGCAAGAATATACCAGGGCCGATCCCTGGGATCGTAGGCGGTGGGGCGTGCACGTTCGTACGATCTGACAAACGCTCCGTTTTCACGCCCCATATAGACGGAACTGACATAGGGGTGTGAGTTCTGGTACGCTCTCAGAATGTCGATGATTGCCTGTTCTTCTTCTGTGATCGAGTACTGAAACGTCTCCTCGGAGGCGTTCAGGAAATTTGTAAAGTCGGCGTCATCGGGGTTGCGGACGATCTCGTTCAACGAGATTTCATAGACATCGTAATGGGCAGAACTGATGAAATTCGTCAGGGCAAAATCGATATGCCGAAGCTGGAGTTTGGTATTGTCGGAGATGGCATCGAAGTTCTGTTCATGCAGGGTCGATGGGAGCAGACCGCCGATCATCACCAGTACAAGAGCTGCAATAATCAGGTAGATGAGCAGGACTTTTGACTGGAGCGACATTGTATGATGATTCGCCGATTATACAATATTTCCATCATATCACATATTTATAACTTGGCTTTTATAATCTCCTCTTCTGGAGCGGATCCAAAAACTCCATGAGTTTCAGCGGTTCTTTCATTCAATCCGTCAGATTGAACTACCAGAATGCGCTCTCCCCTGCCGCCCTCAAACCATGGACGCACAAAAACGATAGAGGAACTAAAAGGGTTATAAAAATAATGTCATTCCGGTTCATTGAAAAATATATAAATTGCATATGAAAATAAATAGTGATACATACCGAGCCGAATCGAAGGAAAAAATTGGGGCTCTATCCAGCATACTCTTGAGAATCTGAGCGATCGGTTCAATTACTCAACAGAGCAAAAAAGAAATTACGCCCGGTCGATCTCGGAGATATATGCGATCCCGACTTTTGCACGGCGTATCCTCGTTGAATCAAGCAGATGACGCATATCCACGAACTCCCCGTCTGCAAGACACCTCTCGATCCCCCTGATCAGGTCGGTTTCAGGATCCCACGGCACGTTTCGGAATATAACACCGTGGTTGTGGAGGTAAAGACCTGAAGTTTCCGTTTCTCCTGGATGAATGGGGTGGATGGCATCGAGCGCCGTCCGGTTATATCCGGAAAGGTCCGCGGCGAGGTCCACGCCGACGCCGAAGGTGACGATGCTGTACCCCTCATATTTCATCTCCGTAGACACGTCCATCCACTCGTCGTAGTTTTCCGGATCGAGGATCGAGCCGCCGTTTGCCGGGGCGTCCTTTGCGATCGGCGATTTTTTAATACCGGTGCTTGCGACACCAGCGACAACACCCCAGATCGCCGTTGCCACCACGCCGCGGCAACCCTTCCGCCTCTCCTCTGCCAGATCAAAGACGGCGCGGTACAGGGTATCGAGGGCGATACCCTCCTCACCGGTTGCTTCGACAACGGCGATCTCATTGAAAGAGCCTTCAAGAGAGAGATTGAATGCCGTATATGCCCTGACTTCTCCGGAATCTCCGGCAGGAACAAAAAAATCCGGGGTGTCGTGGCCGTCGGTCGGAAGCCAGATCATGGAGCCGTGAATGGTCATCATCTCGCCCAGGAACGGCATCGCATCCTCAACGCCGCTCCCGAGAGCACCAAGGCCAAGTGAATATTTTATGTCGGAGAAACGCTCGGCGCTGAGGTCCTCCTCCCTGATGCGGGCATGAAGAAGAGCCGCAAGGCTCCCCTTCACCCTCAGAGATGCGGGGGCGCGGGATGCAGGTTCGAATCTGAACCGCGCCCCTTCCCGCTCCACCATGGGATCCTTCAGGTCGGCGATCAGGGATAGGGAGTCCTCACGCTTGCGTACTTCCTGAAAGGCCTCTTCACGGGACGAAAAGATCGGGAATACCCGATCGAACCCGGCCATGGAAAGCACGTTCTTCGGGTACTCTCCGACATTGCAGAGGGCGATCCTGCCGTTTCTCGCCTTCACCTTTTTCTGGAGCGCCAGAATGATCCTGATCCCGGCGCTGCTCATGTAGGTCAGCCCCTCCAGGTCGAAGACCACCGATCGATCGTCGTCCCTGAGGGTACGCTCGATCTCGGCTGTAACCTGCGAGGCTGCGTAGCCGTCGAGCCGCCCTTTTAACCCGATTACAAGCGCGTGTTCTTTTCTTTCCGTGGTGATGTCCATCTCCCTACCTCCTTTCACTCGTCTCAAACCGTTTTCCAAGGGTCAGAATGTTCCGTCCGTCTTTACGTTCGTATCGTATTTCATCGGTCATTTTCCTGATAAGATGAACACCGAGGCCGCCTATGGGCCGTTCATCGGCGTCTCCCTCAAGATCGGGTTCGGGAGCCCCCATAGGATCGAAAGGCGGCGCCTCGTCCTCAATTCGTACCCGGACCATGTCTTCGTCAAGCCGGCAGCAGATCCAGATCCGGCCTTCGGAAGAGGAGTAACCATGAAGCATGACATTGGTCACCGCCTCGTCCACCGCAAGTTCAAGTTCCAGGATGGCTATCTCGGGTACGCCGAGGCGTCCAAGGGTCCCGGTCACGTAGGCCAGCGCCTGCGGCAGGGACGATATGTCTGCATCGATGGTTAGTCCTTCCATGGTCACACACCTTTCAGCACCATCAGAGTGATATCGTCGAACTGAGGCTCTTCTTCTGCGTGTTCACGTACTGCATCCCTGATCTCCCTGATGATCTCCTGCGACGACAACGCCCGTACCATGAGGATCGTTTCCATCAGTCTGGCCTCACCGAATTCTTCATTCCTGGCGTTGATCGCCTCGGTCACACCGTCGGTATAGAGGACGAGAAGGTCGCCCTGCAGGACGTCGATCCGGTCTTCCCCGTATTCCTGCTCGCTGGCGGCGCCGAGCGCCACGCCCGTCGGCATCAGACGGCTGAAATCGCTGGATCCTGCTCTGAGCATCAAGGGAGGGTTGTGACCGGCGTTTGCATAGGTGAGCGTCCGGCTCTTTTCGTCGAGCACGCCATAGAAGAGGGTGACGAACATCCCCGAATCCGACTGTTCTTCGATCATCGTGTTCGCATCGGCGAGAGCGAGAGAGACTTCGGGGTGCCAGCTCGCCATCGCCCTGATGATCGTGCGGGAGAGCGCCATGTACATGGCTGCAGAGACGCTCTTGCCCGAGACGTCTGCAATGACGAGCCCCGTATTGTCCTCTCTCAGACGAATGGCATCGTAAAAATCGCCACCGACTTCTCTGGCCGGGCAACTGACGGCGAAAAGGTCGAAACCCTTCAGCGGCGGGATGGACTTCGGGAGAAACGTCTGCTGGATATCTGCAGCGATCTGGAGTTCGGCCTTTTTGCGCTGGAGTTCGTCGTGGTAGGAGTCGCGTTCGGCCTTTGTCCGTCTTTCCGCGAGAAGATTGGTGATCAGCTTCGCAAAAACGAACATCCCGACGGCATTTGCAAAGATCATCGGCAGTCCTACCCGACTCACCAGATCCCAGGCCTGATCAAAGGGCTGAGACAGGATCAGCACCAGCACCATGTGCAACATCTCCATCCCCGCGGCAAACCCGACGGCGGTTCTGATGGTGACCGGGCGTCCCCTCTGGAGATAATAGATCGCCCCGCCGAGAACGCCGGCAAGGACCGTCGAGATAGAGCACGAAAAAGCGGTGAAGCCCCCGAGCCCCATTCTGAAGGCGCCGCCGATGAGCCCCGCGCCGAGACCGACCACCGGTCCGCAGAAGATGCCGGCCACCATGGGGCCAAGATCCCGCACATTGATCGGGGCGCCGAGCACCTCGACGCCGCTCAGGGTGCCGTATATCGACAGGATGCCAAAAAACAGGATCAGATATACCCTGCTCCTGAAAGAAAGCTGCCTATCAAGCGCCTCGGAAAAAATGCCGGTCCGGGTAATGAAGTATGCTGCGACAATGATGACGCAGATCATCTGCAGAAGGACAAGCAGATCCTTTATTTCTAAGATCATCCCACCGGTCCTTTTCCTTTAACAGCCTCCTCAACACTTGGATAAACCGGGAATATCCTCAGAAAACCTGAAATTTCAAAGACTTCTCTTACGAACGGGGTCAGGGCGGCGATAGATAGATCTCCACCCGACTTTTTGAGGTTCTTCTTTGCCGCAAGGAGCACGCGAAGGCCGGAACTGCTGATATACTCAAGCCCTCCCATGTCGACGATGATAGCACGCTCACCGCCGCTGATGAGTCCGGAGAGCTCAGTCTCAAGGAGGCTGGCCGAGGCTGCGTCTATCCGTCCCGTGACGGATACGACGGCACCGTCCTCACTCTTATGCACCGATATGCCGCTAGGATTCGTCATTAATACTTGCTTCTCTTTTAAAACCATAAGTAGATTGTTTTTCTGCGCTCGAACCGGGAGAATTTCGTGAAGCCCGGTTTGCCATTTCAGGCCGAAAAAATAAACCGTCGGCATCTCAGTTGACCGGCGGATCGGGTGCAGGTTTCTACCGTGGCATCGGCGGCTTCTTTTTGAATATACCTTCAATTTCCGAACGCAGATGTTCCGTCCCTCTGATCCTGAGGGTCCATGTACGGGTCCAGACGCGCACGGGGATGAGCATGGAAAAGAGATCGACGATCTCTTCCCCGGTAAAATAATGCGTGATTATACCGTCTCCACGCTGATATGAGGCGGGTTCCGTCTCCATCCCCTTCCCATAGCGCATGTCGGCCGTTGAAAAATCCCGGAAAAAGAGGCTGCCTCCGTCGCGGAGCACTCTGCTCAATTCCACCGCCGCCAGAATGCGGTCCTGCTTTTTCATGTGGCCCAGAACATGAAATGCGCAGACCGTATCATAACTCCCGGCAGTGAAGGGAAGTGCACGGGCGTCGGCGACCAGGAGGGGCGTGGTGGGGGGGACCGACTTCCGGGCGAGGGCGATCGCCGTGACCGAACAGTCTATTCCGACGACTTCGGTGTTTTTTGTGGCGACAGCGGCAAGGGTTTTCCCGTTGCCACAACCAACTTCAAGAAAACATCCACCTTCGCTGATAGAAGGGAGATCATGGACCGCTCCACCCCAGCGCTCCCCCCTGAGCCGGTAGTCCTGCTCCCATGCTGCGCCGGAACGCTCTCCGGACACAGCGTCATCATCCCTTCCCCGGCTCATAAAAAGAGAGGTTATTGGTTTTTCTCGATCGAAAGCAGTCTGATGGTGAACATCAGATCCTGCCCGACGAGGGGAGAGTTTGCGTCCAGCGTGACGGTCGTCTCGTTCACCGCCGTGACCCTGAACTGCACGGCGTTCTGCTGGAACACCTGCCCGACCGCCGTGTCGGACGGCAGATCGGTGCGGTTCACGTAGAAGACCAGGTCGTCCCGGTGCTGTCCATACGCCTTGTCGACCGGGATGGTCACCTCTTTCGTCTCGTTGACGGCCATGCCGATCACTGCATCGTTAAACCCGGAGATCACCCGGCCCCCGCCGATCGTGAAGGTGAGAGGGGTCCTGCCGACCGAGGTGTCGAAGACCGTGCCGTTCAGGTACGATCCGGTGTATTCGACCGTGACATTATCCCCGATTGCCGCAGTTTGCTGTGCGGGCGTCCCGGTACACCCTGCGGCGAGGATCAGCGCCACCAGCAGGGCGCATCCTGTCAGTACAATTCTGGATGCCATCTTCACCTGTTTGGGGCTGCGGGAATAAAAGAGTACGCTGATTGGTAAGAGTCTCCTAGACTTTCTCGCCTCGCACCCGACCCCGCGCCAGGGAAAAGTAGATGCCGGCAACACAGAGAGCGGCGAAGAGTGCGAATGCGATCTGCACGCTTGAAAGAAGGGTGGCGTGATACTCCGGGGTGATCTGGACGCGTCCGATGACCACCGAGAAGATCATCATGGCGATCCCCATGGAGAGCATCATCCCGACCTGGCGGGAGGTTCCGAGGGTGGCCGATGCGACGCCGAGGAACTTCCGTTCCACCGAACTCATGATCGCATTGGTGTTCGGCGACGAAAAGAGGGCAAAACCAAGGCCGAGGACGGCGAGGGCACCGATGATGAAGGACATCGGCGTCTCCTCGGTGAGGAGGGCGAGCATGACAAGACCGATCACCGTCACGCCCATCCCGGCCGAAGCGACGACGCCCGGCTCGATCCGGTCAGAGATCCGCCCGGCCGCAGGGGAAAGAACTGCCTGTACAAAAGGCTGCGCCACGAGGATGAGCCCGGCGGTCTGGGGATCCAGCCCCTTGTTGAACTGGAGATAGAGCGATAGGAGGAAACTGACCGCGAAGGTGGCGCTGTAATTGATGAGGGCGGCAAGGTTTGAGAAGGCGAAGACATGGTTCTCCAGGAACAGCCTCACCCGCAGGACCGGGCTCTCCACACGCAGCTCCCAGCGGAGAAAGACGGCGAGCATGAGGAGACCGAAGACGATATAGGCCCATCCCGCTGTTTGCGGCAGGACCGAGAGGCCGTACATCAGGGAGAGGAGCATCAGGCCGTAGACGATCGAGCCTGTCAGGTCAAAGTGATCGGGATGGGTGTCGGTCCACTCACTCCTGTTCATGAGGAGCAGAAGGATGACGATGGCCCCGAGCGGGATGACCGAGAGAAAAATGCTCCGCCAGCCGAAGGCCTGAGTCAGCACCCCGCCCAGAAACGGCCCCATGGCGAGGCCGATATAGACGGATGCGACATTGATCCCGAGCACCCGGCCGCGTTCGCCAGGTGGATACACGGCCGTGAGGGCGGCGACCGCCGTCGAGAAGATCATGGCGCTCCCGAACCCCTGGATCAGGCGGAAACCGATGAGCATGGCCGTCGAATCCGAGAAGGCACAGAGCAGCGTTGCCGCGGTGAAGATGACGAAACCAGGGAAGAAGATCCTTCGCATCCCGTGGATGTCCGCAAGCCTGCCCATCGGGATGAGGAATATTGCCGAGGCGAGAATGAAAGAGGTCGGGATCCAGCCGAGAAGAACGGCATCCGCCCCGAACTCCAGCCCGATAACAGGAAGGGCGATGTTGACGGATGAACTCATGAAGGGCGTGAGGAACGAGGCGAGGGTTGCAATCACGAGGATGCATCGCCGGTCTGTGGGGGTGCTTCGGGAAGGGAGTGGGACGCTCATGAATGGTCTGAGCAGATTTCGGTGGGAAAATATTTAGTCCTCTGCCAGGACCCGCATTCCAGCCGCTGCACAGTAGATGACGAACATCTCCCTGCCGTCGATGCCCAGGAGGGCGTTGATGGCGCCGTCGTCGAAGGCCCCGATCGCGCAGACACCGCAGTCGACCGCTTCGGCGGCGAGATAGAGGTTCTGGCAGGCGTGCCCTGCGTCGATGAAGATATACCGGTAGCCCCGTTCGCCGTACCGCCAGGTCATCCGGTAGATATCGGCCGCCCAGATGAAGACGGCGGCGGCATCGGTGATCATCGGCTGGTTCAGGCAGGCAGCCCTGATCCTGTCGGCAACATCCTCCGGGGCCTGCAGCCGGAAGAGGCGGTTGGAAAGCGCCGCATAATGGTAGAGACCGGGGTCGACACCGTCGACCCGGTTGATGAGGAGATAGGTCTCAAGGGCATGGCGGGCGCCGGCCGACGGCACCGTCCGGATCGTCCAGTCGTCGCCTACCACCGACTGCACCCCCTGCGTGCACCAGAGCAGGTAGGAGAGCACGGAGGCCGGCAGGGGAGTGGCGGCATAGGTCCGCACGCTCCGCCGCCTGGCGATCGCATCGGTGAGGTCGACCGCCGCGGGGCGGGCGTCGCCTGCGGGCGGGAGGGGGATGCCCGCACCGTCGTTTCTCCGCTCCAGGGGGGGCTGCGTCCTGCCGAGGTACTGGTCAGAGGGGCCGAGGTGTTCAAACCTCGTCTTCTCGATGAACTCCTGTCCTGTTCCCATCGGATCCTTCCTGCCGCCCGGACGGCATTAAACGTTGCGCCCGGGATGAAGAAGACTCATCTGCCCTGAGGGCAAGGGATAAAGGAAGGCAATCGTGACGCACTATGATCTGATCATCATCGGGGCCGGGCCGGCAGGCCTCTTCGCCGCCGCACGCGCCGGCGCCGGAACGGCGAAGGTGCTCGTCCTTGAAAAAATGGAAGAGCCCGGAAGAAAACTGCTCATCACCGGATCGGGCCAGTGCAACCTCACTCACGCCGGGGACGTCGCCGGCTTTTTCCCCCATTACGGGAAACAGGGGGCGTTCCTGAAGCCTGCCCTCAGGCACTTCACCAATACCGCTCTCGTCTCCTATTTCACCGACCGGGGTGTTCCGCTGATAGCAGGGGAGGACGGAAAAGTTTTCCCGGTCTCACGGAAGGCCGGGGATATTCTCGACGCCCTGATCGCCGACTGCAGACGGCACGGCGTCGTCGTCAGGTGCGGGGAAGCGGTAACGGAGGTCGGCAGGTCGGACGACGGATTCCGCGTGAAGACCGCCGCCGGCGAGTACAGCTCGGCCCTGCTCCTCATTGCAACCGGGGGCGCATCCTATCCGTCCACCGGGTCTTCGGGCGACGGCTACGCCTTTGCGGCAGGTCTCGGCCACACGATCGCCGGGATCGCGCCGGCCCTCACGCCGGTGACGATCAGGGAGTACCCGTTCTCCGACCTCGCCGGGATCTCGCTTCAGGACTGCACCGTCTCGCTCTTCAGGGAGGGAAAAAAAGTTGACAGGTTCTGCGGGGACCTGCTCCTGACCCATGACGGGCTCTCCGGGCCGGTGATCCTGAACTCCTCCCGGTATATCATCTCAGGCGATGAACTCAGGGTATCGTTCCTGCCCGAAGATCGGAGGGACGAACTCATACAGACACTGACCGGGTGCGGCGGGACACGGGTCAAAGCCGCCCTCTCCCCCTTTCAACTCCCTGAAAGGCTCTTAAAACGCCTGATCGATCTCGCCGGGATCCCGCCCGAGGCGACCTGCGCCCACCTCACCAGAACATCGCGGAACCTGCTTCTTCAGGTTCTCACCTCCTGCCAGATGACCGTCGGCGCACTCGGCGGGTACCGCATCGCCATGGTCACCAGGGGCGGGGTCGCACTCGAGGAGGTCAACGGGAAGACCATGGGCTCCAGGATCACGGACGGGCTGTTTTTTGCAGGTGAAGTCCTCGATATCGACGGCGACACCGGGGGATACAACCTTCAGGCGGCTTTCTCCACGGCGTCACTGGCAGCGGACGCAATCCTCAAACGACTGGAAAAATCGAGAGCAGAATAATCTCTGCTCTTTCCGACCAGTTGGTATTATGTACTATCTTCTCCAATTGCCGTAATATAAGCCCCCTGATACCGATCGCAGGGACGGGCAGGACTTCCCGGTGATACGAACATGTTCGAGAGAGTTCTTTGTGCAACTGATTTTTCCCGGTCCGCAGAGATAACGGCGGCACTCATCCCCCAGATCCCCACGGTAAAAGAGGTGGTCCTCACCCACGTGATCGATCCCACCGACACCTCATATCTTGGCTGGATCACGGGTCGCCCCCAGATATTACCGAAAGAGGCGGCAGAGGCCGCATTCACACAGGAAAAAAAGGCATTGCTCGGTGCCGGGCTCGCAGTGACCGAACGCATCGCCGTCGCGGAGGAAGGGGATATCACCGGGGCCATTCTGGCCGTTGCGCAGGAGGTCAGGCCCTCCCTGATCGTGATGGGGGCACGTGGCCGAAATATTATCAGTGATTTTTTCCTCGGCAGCGTCTCGGCGGGCGTGCTGCAGAGGGCGCAGACCCACATGCTCATCACCCACGCCAAAATATCCGGTGATACGAAGGAAAAAAACCTTTTTTCCCGCGTGCTCTGCCCGGTCGACTTCTCGAAACCGTCCCTCCAGGTCGTATCGATGCTGCGGCGCCTCAAGATCCCGGAGGTGGTGCTCCTGCACGTGGTCAACGAAAGCGGGGGAGAGACCGAGAAAATGGTGCACGATGCAGAGGTCAGGCTCTCGGGGCTCCGGGAAAAGTTCGAAACGTCTCAGGCCCGCGTCGAGACCCTCGTCCGCACGGGACCGGTGGTCGACGAGATCTGCAATGCGGCCGGGGAGAGCGAGGCCACACTCATCATGCTGCCGCGTCTCGGGAGGACCGATTACATCACGAACACCCCCATCGGGAGCGTCGCTGCCGGCGTGGCAAAACAGGCGTACCGTCCGGTCTGCGTCATCTTCCCTGCCCTGGACCTTGAGATCGCGGTCAGGGAACTCGAAAGCGTCGAGTTCCCCCTCGCGGAGGAGGTCTGGATACATTACCACCAGCAGACCGCCGACCCGAAGACCGACCGGATTTTCGGGGTCTTTGTAGAGGGAAGCCTTGTATCCGTGGCGCGCTGCCGCTCTCATCCCGACGGCGCAGAGGTTGACGGAGTCTTCACCCCCACTGAGTTCAGGGGGCGGGGATACGCGAAGAAAGCAGTCGACGCACTTGTCGAAGCGTGCGGCGATAGGGCGCTGTATATGCACTCCACCCTTGAACTGGTGGGGTTCTACGGCTCCTTCGGTTTTGTGCCGATCCCTGAAAATGCGCTCCCTCCGACGATCAGGGCGCGGTTCAACTTTGCGCTGGGCGACATGGAGGGCGCAAACGTGCAGCCGATGATGCGGCCGGGAAGGCTATAACGGATCAGGTGCAGGTGGACATGGTGATCCAGATGCCGGTTGAAGTTGGCGATCAGGCCCCTGAAATCTGTCTTCCTGATATGGACGGAAAAAGTGTCTGCCTCTCGGACGCGAGGGGATCGTTTGTCGTCCTGTATTTCTACCCCAGAGACAATTCGAGCAGCTGCACTATCGAAGCGAAGGACTTCACCGCCGAGGCGGCGGCGTTCGCGGGGGAGGGGGCGCGGGTGATCGGGATCAGCCCGGACTCAAGGGAGAGCCACCGGAAGTTCGTCGAAAAGCAGAACCTCGACCTGACGCTGCTCTCGGACCCGGACCACCTGAGCATGGAGGCCTTCGGGGTCTGGGTTAAGAAGCGGATGTACGGGAAGGAGTACATGGGGGTCGAGCGGAGCACCTTCATCATCGATCCCGATGGGCGTATCGCCGCCGCCTGGCGTGCGGTGAAGGTGAAGGGGCACGCAGCCGCGGTGCTCGAACGCCTGAGAGAATTGAAGGGCGCCGCCGCGTAACTGACCGGCGGCCGGTCTTCAGCCGTGATAGTTCCGGCGCGATTCCTCGATGACGCCGAGGTGTTCGATCCGCCGGTCGGCGTCCCGACCATGGAGCGAGCGTGCGCCGGTGTCCTGCCGCGCCGGGCAGAAGGGGCAGAGCGAGAACGGGACGTCGTCGCTCTTATCCCTGACCGGACAGAAATATTCCTCTCCTTCCTCATACACGACGAGACCGCCGGGAAACGGCGTGCCTACAGGATGGGCCGGTCGTTCGAGGACGTACATCGTGAAGGCCGCAAGGAGATACTTGAGGAAAAAGAGTTCGAGCGGTTTTCCTTCACCCTCGCGCCGGCGACAGGCGTCCTGCACCATGGCCGCATACGCATGGAGGGAGCCGCGGACCGGACCGTCTTCGAGCGCCCCGTCATCCCGGCAGAGGAGCATGAGGGCGTGATACGACCCGAAAACGTATTCGTGGATCCGCGGGAGAAGGCGCCGCCGGTAGGCGGGTTCGAGGTCCCGCGTCTTTTCCTCGAAATTTTTCATCATCGCCTCAAGATCGGTGACCGAAAATCCGGCCGCCGCCCCGGCGATCGCCCCGAGCAGTTCGCGTCTGGTCCGTTCACGGCCGATGGAGGTGCAGACCGCCTCGATCTCAGGGAGAGAGACGCAGGCGCTCTCCCGTCCGCGACCGCCGGGCGCCAGGATCTCCTCCCACATCGCCGGACCCGGAGAAGGGATCCGGTCGCGAGCAGGCTGCGCACGTTTCTTCTCCATGCGGTCGATGATCCACGCAGACATCGGAATGGTCACAGAATAGAGATCGGCCAGGAAGGCGATAACGATGGTGTCACCGGCCGGGTGACAGCGTGCCGCCTTCTCTGAACCAGGCCGCCGCCCCTTCCCCGGCATCCCGAAACGCCCTGGTCACCCCGCCGGGGCCGAGTTTTACCCCGCCGAAGATCCGGGAGACGACGAGGGCGTGGCGGTCGAGAGAATATTTCTCAAGGACCTGGAGGAGCGCACGGCCCGGGTGGCCGACTTCGCCGTCGTTCCTGGATATCTCCACCGTCTCCGACGCCGCAACGAACCTGACGGCGGTGCAGTGGTGCGCCGCTTTCCGGTACCGCTCCCGGTGGAAGGCCAGGATCCCGGCGAGATCGTCGGGCGAGTCGATCGCGTAGAGGTGGGCATAAAACCTGGACCGGTTCACTTCCAGTTTCACCGCGGCGAGCTCTCGCATACGATCCTATCGGCGGCGGGACAGAAGAGGGCTCTGGCCGGGAGGTGGGATAAAATTAAATGCCGAAATGATGTCAGGGCATCATGCACGGACACCACATGGCAACGCTCCTTTTTTCGGCTGTCGTCCTCCTCGTCTTTCTGGCCGGTTGCACCGGCGGTCAGGACGGCGGGACGCCGACGCCGACGGAAACCGTGACGGCGACCCTGCCGCCGGAGACCGGCAACGCCGTCACCCTGTATCTCAGGGCGGAAAATATCGCCTTTAACCGATCGGAAATCTCGGTCCCTGCCGGTTCGACCGTGACGATCGAGTTCGACAACCGGGACGCCGGGATCGGCCACAATTTCGCGCTCTACGAGACCGAAGCCGCTGAAAACGCCATCTTCAGGGGCGAGATCGTCACGGGGCCGGCCGAGATCGCCTATACCTTCACCGCCCCGGACACGCCGGGAACATACGTCTTCCTCTGCGACCCGCACCCGGTCCAGATGAGAGGGGAGTTCGTCGTGACCTGACGATGACCCGCCCCTCGTACCTCGACCTCCTGGACACCGGCGAACTCGCCAGGCGGGCCGACGAGGCATGGGCCGGCCTCTCGTCCTGCACGCTCTGCCCGCGGCGGTGCGGCGTCGACCGGCTGGAAGGGGAGAGGGGGTGGTGTCGGAGCGGCCGGCTTCCGCAGGTCGCCAGCTCCGGGCCGCACTTCGGCGAGGAACCCGAACTCGTCGGCAGGCATGGGTCCGGGACGATCTTTTTTTCCAACTGCACGATGCGATGCGAGTTCTGCCAGAACTATACGATCAGCCAGTGCGGCGCAGGCGAGGAGATCGAATGCGTCGACCTCGCACGCATCATGCTCCGTCTCCAGGAAGCGGGCTGCCATAACGTCAACCTCGTCTCCCCCACGCATTACGTCCCCCAGATCCTCAGGGCCCTCGTCACCGCCGCGGCGTGGGGGCTGTCCATCCCGCTCGTCTACAACACCGGCGGCTACGATCGGGCCGGGACGATCGCCCTCCTGGACGGGATCGTGGACATCTATATGCCGGACGCCAAGTACGGGAGCGACGACGCTGCCCTCGCCCTCTCCCACGCCCCGCACTACACGCGATACATGATAGAGTCGATCCGCGCAATGCACCGGCAGGTCGGCGACCTTGCGGTGGAGAACGGCATCGCCGTGCGGGGGCTGATCATCAGGCATCTCGTCCTGCCCGGCGGCCTTGCCGGCAGCAGCGAAGTGTTTCGTTTCATCGCCGAAGAGATCTCCCGGGATTCGTACGTGAACGTCATGGAGCAGTACCGCCCGGCCTGGCACGCCGCCGAGAGGTCTGCACAGGTCCCTTCCTGCCTCCACCGCCCGCTCAACTCCGAAGAATATGCCGACGCCCTGAGGGAAGCCGTCGCCGCCGGACTGCACCGCGGCTTTCCGCCGCCGCCGGACCTGAGGGCAGGTTTATGAGGTCGAAAATATATTCGGGTGTGTGTTATGACCGAAACCGATCTGTTTGAAACGATCAGGGGGCAGGTCTGCCGGTGCGCCTACGACCTGAAGCTGGAGCCGGACATCGAGGCGATCCTGAAAATGCCGATGCGGGAGTTTCATTTCTCCATCCCGGTCAGAATGGACGACGGGCGCATCAGGGCGTTCCAGGGTTTTCGGGTGCAGTATAACGACGCACGCGGCCCGACGAAGGGGGGCATCAGGTTCCATCCCGACGAGACGATCGACACGATCCGGGGTCTTGCGGCGATCATGACCTGGAAGTGCGCCCTCTTCGGCCTGCCCCTCGGCGGTGCGAAGGGCGGGGTGATCTGCACCCCCAAAGAGATGTCCGAAGGTGAACTCGAACGACTGAGCCGGGCGTATATTCAGGCGCTCTGCCGGCACATCGGGCCAGAACGGGACATCCCCGCACCCGACGTCTACACGACGCCCAGGATCATGGCGTGGATGATGGACGAGTACTCGAAGATCGCCGGTCAGACCACGTTCGGCGTGATCACCGGGAAGCCCATCCCGGTCGGCGGCTCCGAGGGGAGGCTCGACGCCACGGCACGGGGCGGGTGGTACGTGATCGCCGAGGCGGCACGGGACGCCGATGTCGACCTTAAGGGTGCGACGGTGGCGGTCCAGGGTTTCGGGAACGTCGGTTCCAACGCGGCGCTCCTCGGCCAGTTCCTTGCCGGGGCAAAGGTGGTGGCGGTCAGCGACAGCCGGGGCGGCGTGCTGAACCACAACGGCCTCGACGTGCAGCGGCTCCTGGAGCACAAGGAGAAGACCGGGAGCGTCCTGAACTTCGAGGGAGCCGGGAACATCACCAACGAAGCGCTCCTCGAACTGGACGTCGACATTCTCATCCCGGCGGCACTGGAGAACGTCATCAACACCGGGAACGCGGACAACGTGAAGGCGAAGATCGTCGCCGAGTTTGCAAACGGACCGGTTTCTAACGAGGCCGAGGCCGTGCTCGGAAAGAAGGGGGTGGCGATCATTCCGGACCTGCTCTGCAACGGCGGGGGTGTCGTCGTCTCGTACTTCGAGATGGTCCAGAACCTCAATATGGACCACTGGGATGCCGCCGACGTCGACAGCCGCCTGCGAAAGATGATGACCTCGACCTACCATGCCGTCCACGAAACAGCCCGGAAAAAAGGGTTCTCCCTGCGGCAGGCGGCATACACGATCGCGGTACGGAACGTCGTCGAGGCGATGGCGGCGCGGGGGTGGGTCTGAGATGGAAGGAGATGTAGTGGTCGTGCTGTGCACAGCCCCGCCCGGCGACGCCGAACGGATCGCCGATCTCGTCGTCAGGAAAAGACTCGCCGCATGCGTGAACATCATGGGCGTCGGTTCGATCTACCGCTGGGAAGGGAAGATCCAGAGAGAGCGGGAGGAGTTGATGATCATCAAGACGGGCCATGAGCACCTCGAGGACCTGATGGAGACGATTAAAGGGGCGCACCCCTTCGAGGTGCCCGAGATCATCGCCCTCCCGGTCGTCGCGGGCAACACGGATTACCTCGACTGGGTGAAGGAGTCGGTGCAGGGGCATCCTTCGCCCTGACCGCAGGGTTTTCCACCTCTCCCGGCGAACGATTATTCCATGGCGACGGTGATCAGGCCGTTCAAGGATGACGATTTCGAAGCCTTGATGCCGATTGAACGCGCCGATAACGGTTCGAACTACCAGTCGGCGGTGTTTGTCAGGCAGGCGGGAGTGCTCTTCCCGCAGACGTTTCTCGTCCTCGAACACGACGGCAGGGCGGCAGGGTTCACCGTCGGCGGCTTCGTGCAGGGAAACGAAGGGCACGCATGGGTGCTCCGCCTGAAGGTCAGGGAGGATCTCAGGAGGCAGGGCTTCGGGCGCCTGCTCCTCCAGCATCTCCTCGACACCCTCGGGGACGGCGGGGTTGCGGAGGTCCTCCTGAGCGTTTCGCCGCACAATGTCCCGGCGGTCAGGCTCTACGAGAGCGCAGGGTTCGGCGTGGCCGGAATAGAGGAGGGCTATTTCGGGGACGGCGAGGACCGTCTGGTCATGCGCCTTCCCCTGAGATGATTATTTTTACCGGGAGGGAACCGATCCCCTCAGTAGCGCGGCCCGGCGAGCGCCTCCAGTTCCTCCCTGATCACGCGTCTGAGGGTCTCCTCAAGATCATGCTGTTTCTCTTTCTTTTTCGCCGCCTCAAGCGCGGTATGCATGGCCCTGACACCCTGCGAAAGGTTCGGACCGTATTCAAGGGCCAGAGCATACGCTTCTTCGTCAATGCGGACGACTTTCGAGGCCATGTTACATTATGTAACAGATATGCAGATAAACGTTACATTTTGTTACAGCGTGAGGGAGCGATCGTTGCATTCTGTAACATGGGGAGAAGGACCGGAGAAATATCTGAAATACATTTCAGAGCGGCATCGAGTTTCAGCGAAGAAATCAGAAACGGAGATCATCCTGCGTCACGAGAAGATCAAACTCAAACCGATACGCGATTAACCCGGCAAAGGCGATAAAAAACAGTCTTTATTATCGTGAAAGGCTTCTGCAGAGCCAAAGAA
>Ga0209269_1000370_pt1 | contig 45137 bp, 37 predicted proteins | sample MTBAKMMethaMetaG_FD_187455 | JGI IMG/M metagenome (GOLD analysis project Ga0209269, IMG submission 187455) | Enrichment culture microbial communities from Arthur Kill intertidal strait, New Jersey, USA, that are MTBE-degrading - MTBE-AKM (Arthur... | ecosystem: Environmental > Aquatic > Marine >... | reverse complement strand
CATTATTTATAACTGTCGTAGGTGGCTATCGACAGTTTATAACTGAAGGGTTGATCGTTGTGTGGTTGGGTGTTGATCTTTGTTCCGGGCTTCCATAAGATATTTAATATTGGGACGGTTTAACCGGGCTTACACGGGTCTGTGGGTTAGCTTGGTAAACTTGTAGGTTCGGGACCTATAGCCTCCGGTTCAAATCCGGACAGACCCATTTTTTTCAATCGCTGTATAACTGATCAACTATTTTTTTAGGATTATGAACATTCTTTACATATCGGAGCCCAGCCCTTCCAACATTTTTCCTAAATTCGTTATCTTCAATCAAAGAAATTAAGTGGTTTTCAATTTCCCTTGGATCATCATTTTGAATTTTTAATATTGGGCAATCTTTATATATATCTTCAAATTCTTGATTTATTGAGCAAATAACTGGTTTACTCATCGCCATTGCTTCACACGATACTAATCCGTATGTTCCAAATAATGAATTGACCTGATCAATTACAACATCTGATTCCGACATAGAACGCAGGATAGCATTGTGTTTTTGTCCGGACAAACATATCCAATCAATTGGGTATCCTTTCTCTTTCAAAGAATTTATCGCTTTTCTTATTATAAGAGTTCCCTTACTTCCCATATTTGACGGAGCATGAAAAACTCTCAATCTTCCCCCGCTTTCTTCAGTTTGAGCATAATCACAAATATTTAAATTGACTGGATTTGGTATCCACACCGAACCTGGAACAAAAATTAACAAATCTGGTGTGCTCACAAAAATTTTATCAGCAAACCTTGCCATGGACAAGAAATACCTATCGGGATGGTTCCGAATTTCACTTCCATGATAGTGGAGAAATATTTTTTTACTTTTTAATTTCCATAATAAAATATCCAATCCACGAGGAAATACTGTACATCCGTGAAAATGAAATATGTCATAATTTTGTTCGATGCTATATATTTTTTTAAGTGATATGACTCTCCCAATGGATCCACTAATTCCCTTGGCACCAATACATATTTCCCTTTCCGCACTATAACCAAAAATGTGGGGATTTGTGAAAGCCACATCTCCACCAGACGCGTCTGCTAAGGTATGAGGTATACCGGCACAAGTACCTATTTGTAATACTCTCGTGGAAATCCTTCCCTGTCTAGAATTATTGATATTATTCTATTATTAATGCCTTGTGAAATAATTTCACAAAAATGCTCGTTGAATACAATATACTGAGATGACTATCCATTATATTTTATTAAACAAGTGATAATAAAACGTAGAATAAAATGAAATACAGTTATATGATTTATACAATAACGATTTATATTTTTATAATTTAGTGTGTGTGCATCGATGTATTCAATAGTCCGGGTAGTATACGAATTTCCGCCTAAAATTGGAGGATCTGTAACCCATGTGGTGGAATTATCGAAAATGATCGAACCATACCTTAATTGCCAACTGATTATTGCACCATTCTTTAAAGGATTTGTAGAATTAGATGATTTGAGTCGGATATCATATATTCGACTAAAAATTCCCGGCATTAAAATTTTAGATATTATTCATTTTCCGCTATTTAATTTAATAATATTTTCTAAAGTTGTTGCAAAAAAAATTTTGGAATTACTGACAAATGATGAAAATATTGACATCATTCATGTCCATGGACCACACCTTGCATTTTTGATCAATAAAGAATTGCTGAGGAGGGGCGTTAATGTCCCAGTTGTCTCAATGAGTCATGGTTATTCAAATGGATTGAGTAATAAAATTATCGAGACGTTTTTCTTTAAATATCCACCGAAATATGGTTTAATACTTAATGATGGAAACCGGGTAGATTTACTTGAATCAAAAATGAAAAAATTGTCCATTCCTTATAAAATTGTTAATCACGCCATTGATCTTGATTACTACTCACCTTCTGATAATCCAAAAAAATCAAATTTTTCTGTGTTCTTTCCCCACCGTTGCATCGATTTTAAAAGACCGGATCTTGCTATTGAAGCATTTATTGTTTTTATAAAAAAATTGAATGTAAAGGAAGCGATCCTGGTAATCCCGGATGAAGAAGAATCGTGTTTACAAATATTGAACAGAATTGATAAATCTAATTTAAAATACATTAAATTTATTGGAAAACAAAATAATAAAAATATGGTCCAAAAATATCGAGAATCAGATGTAGTGATTGCTACCTCCCTAATAAGTAATCTGAATAGGTCGGTTCAGGAAGCAATGTCCTGTGGCGTGCCAATCATCGCTTTTAATTGCGATTATTTGGATCAAATCATTACAGATGGTGAATGTGGATTTTTAATTACAAAAGGAGATATCGATGAAATGGCTAGTAAATTATTTTATTTATATGAAAATAATGAAAAATTAAAAATTATGGGATTGAAAGCAAGGGAGTCGATTAAGAAAAATAGATCGTGGGACAAGAGAATTATTGAGGAATTGGACGCGTATAACACAATAGTGAATTTTGGATAATCAATAAATCTATTATTAAAATTAATATGAGCTAACTAATTATAAGCTGACCATCCAGATATCACCGTAGTGATTTGTGTATAACTTATCAACTGATTGATCACAAGATAATTGATGAAAATCATCTTGAGTAAACCTACCAACCGATACCCACGCGGTCGTATACACGATTCTATCAATTTTATTAATTACAATTATACCGCCACCATTTAATGTTGTCCCCAGACTTTGATTATTATCGTATCCGAAATGATCAGGTATTCTATTTGTCTCTGAGGCAACGATTTTCCCTTCAGTAGCCCCAAACAATAAGGAAGCATATCTGGAAACTGGAGTTAGAATGGACGATACAATTTTCGAATCATCGGAATAATTGAATACCCATGAAGCAGTCGAAACATCACTCTGTGCAACCTGAATACTGGGCCCTTCTATATATGGAGACGGGATGAACGAAAAGAGACTTAATGATGAGGCAATGAAAATCAAAATAATGAATGAAAAAGCTGTTATTTTGTTTAATTGTTTTTTATTGGAGAGTTGATTAAAGACCCAACCAATTATTATCGGCGTAAGTAACATAGAATAAGCAAGGATTCTCCCCCCACCTATTACGTGTAAGCCAGGAATAAGATTCCCAATGTATCCCGCGTATAAAATTAAAAATATAGCTGTTATCATAAAAATAATTGCTACTTGTATATGAACCTTATTATTATAGCAATTATTTTTAAAATAATAAATGAATGCCAGGAGATATAAAGATAGATAGATAATATCGTGCCCTACACTTTTAATAATGTACATAATTAAATCGAATGTTGAAAAATTAAGTTTAGATGTGCCTGAATCCAATCTATTAAGAAATGCATTAGGCGATCCAGACGTAATCGCCTCGTATAAACTTGACACGTTGACGGAAAATAACTGAAATGAGAGAACCCAAACCAAAAAAATTGTGCTAACAATTAATATTTGATTGTAAGGTAAATAATTTTTTACAACTAATATTTTGAGGCGCCCAACTTTAAGTGCGTTAATAAAATAATTGGTAAAACCGATAATCAACAAGATAAATATTATCATTAATGCAGTCAAAGGATGGTAAAATGGAATCGCCCATAGGAATAATAACAATAATATTGACCAGCTAGTTTTATTGGTAGACTGTGATTTTAAAAAAGCAAATAAAGTAATTGGTATTAAAAAAATACTCCAACCATTAGGCATCAGTAATAAATCATAACCACTGAAGAAAATAACAGTTGCAGATGCAAATGTAACGATCTCAGCGACATTGTTTTTTAAAATGAATTTTGCCAAAACATAAATCGATAATACACTAATTGCCGAGATTAAAGCGGTGGAAAAATTTCCCATAGGGATTATTTGAATGTTCGAGATTAATGATAATTCTGATAATACAATATGTGTAAATGGATAAAAATTATTATCACCAATATATCCAGTCTTAACAATATCTAAAATAAAACTGATATGACTGATATGATCTCCAGACATGGAGAAATACCCTCGAATGAATGGCAACCATTGAATAATCAAACGATTAAAAAACAAGACAAATAGACCTAAAATCCAAATTTTTGATTTTCCTTTTACAAAAAACGAAATAATTATTATAGATAAAGCGATAAATGTGCTGATCGGTATTAAAAACCAAGTCAGTAGAGGTGTGCTGACATAAATTGATAATTCGTATGAGGTTGCTGGGTCGAGGTAACAAATTATTAAAGAAATTGCTGACAAGATTACTGCAAAAATTCCTAATAATTTTATCGCCCTATCAAAATTTGCAGCAGATTTCATTGTCAATACCTACTTTTTTTATTTTTTTATACTTTTTTTAAATGTAATATTTCCAATCTGGGCGATTGCCGTTCAACTTACTTCATCAATGCGTGGCAATATAATTTAGTATGTTGCTCCAAGATTCTTCAATGGACTTATCTGAAATTTTACCCACGGATGGTAAACAATTTAATGACAATTCCTTAAGAAAATGTGGGTGAGTAAGTAAGTCGATTATGATTCGTGCAAGATTGTCCGCATTTTTGTGATCCTGAATAATTACACCGTTAAACGAATCAATGACAATATCCGCAACATCTCCGCATTTAGATACTATAACCGGAACCCCACATTTCAGTGATTCAACAACGGAATAAGGGAAGCCCTCTCGCTCTGATGATAAAATCGACATCTTCGCCCGATTATACCATTCCCAAGTATTATCTTGATATCCAATAAAATGAATAATTTCACCAAGACCAAAATTATCTGATATTATCTCGAGGTTTTTACGTTCTCTCCCATCACCCACTATCGCTACACGTACCGATGGATATTGATTCCTTACAATAGATATGGCATGAATAATTGTTTCAACATGTTTAACCTCAGCTAGCCTGCCAACAAAAACCACATCATAATCCTTTTCCACATTCAAAGGCCGGAATCGTTCATCGACTGAATGCGGCAAAATTATTAATTTATCTTCATCTAATCCACGACTTACAAGATAATTTTTCGTATAAGAACCAGTAACTGTGATTATGTCGAACTTATTAAGAATTGAAATAATTAAGCTGTTTAATGTGTTCGGAGGAGGCAACGGACGATCGTATGCACATGTTCCGATGGGGCTTCCACCCAACATATAGGTTTCCACCGGACCTGCTATTAATGATACTCCAACTTTCCTTCCTGTTAGCTTTCCAGCAATTAGTGCTAAATAACCATATGGGAAGAGCAGATATGAGTGTATTAGCGAAGGTTTCTCAACGATGGAAACCCAAATTAGTTGAATGATCTGGATAAGTTTGATTGGTATGTTCAAAATCTGGGATACCATATTTTGCTTGAAAATGCTCACATATCGCACCTTGTTGATTTTAATTCCTGGAGAATCCCTCACAATAACAATTTCATCCACGGAATCTAGGTTAGCGATAGGAGATATGTGATTCCACATGCTCCGATCTGAGAGTTTAATGGTTATCAGGAGCTTCATTTCCAATCACAATACGTCTACTAACAAATTGCTTTAACATTAGGAAGATGGTCAACGGAGAATACCGGAATATGTTACTCAGGAATTGTACTTTCATTTTCCGACTTGCATATTTTTTATACCGTATTGATAACTTATCATAATCATCAATAAAATCGAAATATTGTTCTAAGGTGCGTCCTTCCAGATGCGTTCTAATTTCATCAACAGTTGCTAAGATCTCCTTTTTACGATCAGCGTTTGGGATTAGCGGCCGATAATCCTTTTTTCCTATCATCATTGGAATCGTTGTTACATCGATTTCTTCTAACGAGTCGTTGACAGTAATTTCTATGATAAATGAATCGGTTGTTGTTGAGATGTACGTTTGATCAAAAATAAAGTTTCCAAGGCTATATATTATTGCCTTACCTTTATATATTTCAAAACCCTGAGTTACGTGTGGATGTCCGCCAAGGATGATGTCGGCACCGGCATCGATAAGAGCCCGCCCGATTCGAACTTGTTCGGGAGATGGGTACGGTACATATTCTGATCCCCAGTGAATTGATATGATAATCATATCGACATCGGATCTAATTCTTTGTATGTCCGTTAGAATTGCCTCTTCTGTTTGTATCTTATTGTAGCCCGATTTGATCGCATTATCTTCTATGAAAGAATATGCCATTAAGGCAATTTTTTGATCTTTTATATTGAACACGCAAATGTCATTGGTACATCCAATAGGATGGATACCATTGTTTTGCAGTACCTTTACCGTGTGTCTGAAAATCGATTCGTTTTGCTCCATTATATGATTGTTCGCTACCGATAAAACATTGAAATTTGCATTTTTTAAACCGTTTATGATTTGCGGCTCGGCACAAAAGAATAACGATTTCTCTTGCTTGAATAATTCATCATCCATTATTGAGCATTCTAGGTTCCCGAATACAATATCACCATCAGAGAAGATAGATCTTACATTTTCGAATAGATAATCTGCCCCTTTTTTCTTGATGATGTTGGGCACCCCAAAATTATTGCAGAGCGGTTGCTCCCCTAACATCATATCACCAACAGCATAAATCTTGATAGGAACTTTCAATTTATCAGCTCATTGATGATGAATTTATTCTTTCCAGAGCTAGTGAATTTGATGCGATCCACATAATGGAATTCGATTTCCCAATTACTTACTCGCTGATTAACTATCTCTCGAACTTTTTCCAATTGTATTTCGTCGAAGTCGTCATCTGGAACGATGTAAATACATATTTTATCGATGGACCTTTGCACAACTTGGTAATTTTTAATGCCTTTCCCATATTCCCAAAAAATATATAGGAATAGCCAACCATGAACTTTTTTTCCATCTGGTGTTATTAAAATGTCCACAGAACGACCAACGATATCTCTCAGCATTCGATAATGACGACCACATTGACAATCATCGTCAGCGATATCCCCAAAATCTCCTGTGTCATACCTAATAAATGGCATGGAGTAATTGCCAAGACTCGTCGCCAATATTTTTCCAACCCCTTCACTGAGTTGATTGGAATCATCGTCAACTACCTCCATACAAGAACGCTCGGTGTCTGTGTGCAATCCGGAATGTTCACTGCACTCGAACGCGGTTACCCCACCATCGTTCAATCCATAGGTGTTATACACTTGCGTATCGAACGTGTTTTCAATATTATGTCTTACTTTCGAAAATAGATTTTCCGAGGTGGAAAATATTCCATCAGGATTATGCACCTGAACGTTGTTTTTATCAATATATGTCGCTAACAAATTAATTGACGACGGATACCCATAGATAAATTTCGGTCTAAATTTGTTGATCAAATCGACATACTTCTTCAGAATTGAATCTTCCATACTAAACGAGGACACCATCCGGATGTTCCTTACTCTTTCATTGATCTTTTTTACAGCTCCGCTCTTTGCCGATGTTCCGATGGACGAACCGCCAAAAAATAAGGTTCTATCCCCAAGTTCATAACCGCCGTACCCCCAACCGCGATACATCATCGCTGCCATGAAAAAGCGTTCTTTTTTATCCAGCCGGTATTGTAATGGGGTGCCCGTCGACCCGCCCGTAGCCCTTGTTAAATATTTTATCTTATCGATATTTACTGGCTTCAAGTCGTGATAATTATTTCGAATAATGTCCTTTGTCAGTACGGGAATCTTTTTCATATCTTTTAAGGAAGTGATATCATCTGGGGATAAGTGGATCGATTTGAACGTCCTGTGATAATATGGAACGTTATCATATGCGAATTTGACAATATTTTTAATTTGTTTAACTTGGTCTTTTTCAAGTTCGTGTCTCGATCGCCATTGGTTTGTAATTAGAAAATTATAATATTTATTAAAATTAATATCGTTGGCTTGATGAGCTAGGATAAATACTGATCTATTGAACAAACCTATTACTCCTTGAATAATTTTGATTCCTTTGAGGAATTTCTCATCTTATCAATGAACTCAATCATAAATTTGGTAATATCGGTTTTTTGAGTTATAAGGGCAGTTTTTTTCATCTGCCATTCGGCCTTTATATTTTTTTTCGACGCGAGGGAGAGTGCCATATTTATGGCTTCGTTCTGCTCTAAAAAATTAAAAATCAATCCATATTTATTTTCTAACTCAGTAAAGTTGCCCATATCATCTTTTCCGACAAAACGATTGCACCTTACTGTTGGGACGCCCAGGTAAGCTGCCTCTGTAGCCATGGTCTGCGTATCGGTCACCAATAGTTGCGAAAAATATAGAACGTCATGTATCCGGTTCTTAGAAATTTTCATGACCCTATCGCTAATAGACTCGGGCAACTTTGATTCGGAGGATATGAACACCTTCATCGACTTTTCCAATTCAGTGACGAGCCGAATTTTATCCTGGTCGGTAAAACCGGTTACCCCCGCATCGTGAACGGCATCAAAGGCGTTGAACCGGAGTATGGCATATCTTTCATCATTTTCGATACCCAGAAGCTGGAATATGTCATCGTTGGGTTTGAAGTAATTGGGATGAAGATATGCCAGTTCCTTGTAGCTGTTCACGCGAATGTGTTTTTTACCTAAGTCCTGGCGATACGAATCGGGAGTTATGACATGATCGACGAACGGAATGTAGAGTTTGAATTGAATGGCATAGGAAAAACGGTTCGCGTTAGGTTCTGAATCGGTGAAAACGACGCAAGGCACGCTCAACAAGAATGAAGTATAAGCGTCGTACACCCCAAACCCTAGTACCAGATCAATATCCTTATCCCGAAGGAACCGGGCAGCCATTATCACGCTTAATGGTAACAGGACAAGCTTGCCGATCTTTGATTTGGGAGGGGAAGCGAACAAGAACGCAGGAATGTTGAACTCGCGGATCAGGTCCTTGGTTTCACCGTAGTCCCTGTAAAGAATGTAAACCTCGTGTCCTTTTCTCTTCAACTCAAGGCACATATTTCTGAAAAAATGTAACTGGGCGGGTGTATTTACGAAGACACCGATGTTCATTTCAATTACCTTTGCTTCTCGTGAATTCTCTTGTTCTCCGCCATATCGAAGTACATCCCAAAGAAAATAAACTGAATTCCTGCGAGAAGAACGATCACGGATAGTGTTATCCTCTCGAAAAGAAACTGCTCGTGGACCAACTTCATATAAATAGACCAAACTGCTGCTGAAAAACCAACTACGGACGACAAAAATCCGAACGAATAGAAGAAGATCAGAGGGTGGAAATTTCGAATTACGTACTTGACCTTCATCCTGTAAAGGAAATCCTTTAACAGTACCCAGGACCCTTCCAGGATGAACTTTTGATACTTTATATTTGACTTCTCTTTCCCGTACCTTGCAGGAATCGGAACGTCGATAGCTCGAAGGTCGTAGGCATTCATTTTCACCAAGAGGTCATTCTCGTAGGTGTATCCCTTTGAGATCCCAACCAATGGAATCCGAGTCAAGGCTTCTTTGCTTATAGCTGTAAAACCGTTCTGGGGGTCAGAGATGTGCCAATAACCAGAAGAAATCTTGTTGAGCAGTGTGAGCACGGAATTTCCAAATATTCTCCATCTGCTCATCCCGGTAAGTGCCTCACGCCAGAATAGACGATTGCCTTTGGAGAAATCTGCCTTATCATCAACCAGGGGATCCAGCAATTTGAACAGTTCATTAGGATTCATCTGATTGTCACCGGCCATGACGGCCATGATGTCCATCCCTTCTTCCAGTCCTTTGAAGTGACAATCGATTATTGCGCCACCAACACCCGTGTTGACGCGGTGATCTATCACTTGTATCCTATCATCCATCTTAGAAGCATCCAGTATCAATTGGAGCGTACCATCCGTCGAACAATCATTGCATACATAGATGCGATCGACGTAATCAGGGATTCCTCCAAGCGCATCCTGTATCAATTTCTCTTCGTTGTATGCTGGAACAGCCACTCCGATTTTTTTATTTCGATACGCCATAAAACTTCAACTGGAGGTAATAATTTTGTGGATGACTGGTTTCCATATAAAGATATATTGCACTTATTTCTGTTATTATAACCTGATAGTAAATTTCAAACCACCTTTGAATTCCATTATTTCTATATGGTGATAGTTCCCACCTCCAGAATATAATATTTATTATCGAGCGGATACCCAACCATGAAGGGAATAGTGTTGTCCGGGGGAAGCGGCACCCGCCTCTACCCGATGACCTCGGCCATCAACAAGCATTTATTGCCGATATATGACAAGCCGATGATCTACTATCCCTTGTCAGTGCTGATGATGGCTGGCATCAAGGACATCCTAATCATCTCCACCCCGGAGGACCTCCCTAACTTCAAGACCCTCCTCAAGGACGGCTCTCAGCTCGGCATCAAGTTGACATACGCCGAGCAACCGTCACCGGATGGCCTCGCCCAAGCGTTCATCATCGGCGAGGAGTTCATCGGTAATGATCCGGTGGCGATGGTTCTCGGCGACAACATATTCTACGGCAGCGGCTTCGTGGAGCTCCTGCGAAACGCCGTAAAGAACGCTGAGAAAGGACGAGCAACCCTGTTCGGTTACCAAGTTAAAGATCCAGAGCGCTTCGGCATTATTGAGTTCTCAGATGAGGGCAAGGTTCTCTCTATCGTCGAGAAACCAAAGGAACCTAAGTCCAACTACGCCGCCACCGGGCTATACTTTTATGACAACCGGGCGGTGGAGTTCGCCAAGAAAGTTAAACCGTCCTGGAGGAACGAGTTGGAGATCACTGATCTCAACAACATGTACCTGGAAGCGGGCGACCTGGACGTCACCCTGTTAGGAAGGGGATTCGTCTGGCTGGACGCCGGCACTCCACAATCGTTAGCAGACGCTACTACATTCATTCGCTCCGTGGAACGGTTCCAGGACCTCAAGATCGCCTGCCTTGAAGAGATCGCCTACCATCAGAAGTGGATCATAAGGGAACAAGTGGAAACTATCATCGAGAAGAACAGGAAGAACGACTACGGCCAGTACCTGGAAAGGATGCTCAAGGACCCGGTCAGGCGGTGAAACGATCACGAAACCATCGCCTTTGCCCGAACTGATCGTCATTGAACCGAAGGTCTTCCAGGACTCCCGCGGCTGGTTCTTCGAAAGCTACTCGGTACGAAATGTAAAACCGTATAGCATCGACGTGGAGTTCGTTCAGGACAATCACTCCTTTTCGGATAAGAAGGGTGTCATCAGGGGACTGCATTACCAGGCCCCACCGTTCGATCAATCCAAACTGGTTCGTTGCACCCGGGGCAGCGTTCTCGACGTGGCGGTGGACATCCGTTACGGATCTCCGAACTTCGCCAAGTGGTTCGGCATCGTGCTCAGCGCGGAAAACAAGAAACAACTTTTCATTCCAAAGGGCTTCGCGCATGGCTTCCTGACCCTCGAGGACGATTGCGAGGTGCAGTACAAGGTCGATAACTTCTACAGCTCGGAGCACGACCGTGGCATCCGTTACAACGACATGGATATCGGGATCGAATGGGGAATAGATTCCCCTTTGCTGTCGGACAAGGATTCCAAAGCCCCTTACCTTAAAGAGTGTGAATCGGTTTTCGTTTGGAAGGGTAAGAGATGAAATACCTCGTGACCGGCGGAGCCGGGTTCATCGGCGCTAATTACGTGCGACGCAAGGTCGAAGAGGGCAAGGATGACATCGTCTGTCTGGACCTGCTAACTTACGCTGGCAACCTGGACAACCTTGATGGCATTCTTGGAAATGAACGCTTCACCTTCATCAAAGGTGATATCAACGATCGCCCTTTCTTAATGGACCTATTCAGAAAAGAGCGATTTGATAAAGTGGTGCATTTCGCCGCCGAATCGCACGTCGACCGCTCCATCGAAGATCCGTCAGCGTTCCTGAGGACTAACGTGCTGGGCACTCAGAACCTTCTAGATGCCTCAAGGGAGATCGGGGTGGACCGTTTCCACCAGGTGTCCACTGACGAGGTGTATGGAGATCTTCCGCTCGAGCGCAAGGACCTCAAGTTCATTGAAGATTCGCCGATTAAACCTTCATCTCCCTACTCAGCTAGCAAAGCTGCGGCGGACCTGCTATGCCAGGCGTATCACCGGACATTCAACATGCCGATAACCATCTCCCGCTGCTCCAACAACTACGGCCCGTACCAGTTCCCGGAGAAGCTCATCCCCCGGATGATCACTCTTGCATTGCGAAATGAGAAGCTGCCTGTGTACGGCAAGGGGGAGAACGTTCGAGATTGGCTGCACGTCTCGGACCATTGCAGCGCCATCGATGCCATCCTAAGGAAAGGTAAAGAAGGAGAGGTCTACAACATCGGCGGGAACTGCGAACGGCGTAATATAGACATCGTCAAGCTAATCCTGAGGCAGTTAGGAAAGCCAGAGGAACTGATATCCTTCGTGCGGGACCGCAAGGGGCACGACCTTCGCTACGCCATCGACAACGCCAAGATAACGCGCGAACTGGGATGGTCTCCTGCCGTTACGTTCGAGAAAGGGATGCGCGATACGATCGATTGGTACCTTGCAAGCGAGAATTGGCTGAAGAAGATCGAGAGCGGGGAGTACAGATTATCTGTGTGACAACACACACCATCATGTTTAATAACAACAAGACTTTCCCGGTTCAACGGGATCGGGAGAGCCCGCAGGGACGTCACCGGGACGAAGGCAAGCCTGGCGTGTTAAGCGCTTGGACTCTTCGTCCTGGGGCGTCATGAAAATATTTAGAATAATAAATTAATAAATTCTTCCAAATTGATTATTAACTAGGTACCGCGTTCGAACCTCGTTGCTGAGCTCTGGTGGTTCCCGTAAGATCTGGGCCGTCGCCATCGTCGCATTGTTGATGGTAGTGGCCGCTGCTGGTTTTTGGATAATCAACACCGACGATGAGAAAGATAACAAGCTCATTGTCCGTTTTCTCAACATCGGCCACGGCCTATCCGTGCTCATCCAGACACCGGACGGAAAGAACGTTCTCATCGACGCCGGCAGCTTTGATGTCTTCAAATCAACAGCTGTCTTCCTGGAGGACCTGAACGTCTCAAAGCTCAACGCGTTCATCATAACCCATCCGCACCCCGACCACGTCTCCTTCGCTGTTGACGTATTTGAGTTGTGCGAGGTAGAACGCGTATACATGCCGGGAAACGCGGACAACCTCGAGCCGGAGCTATGGTCGTCAGTGATGAACGCCACGGTCGCCGAGGGATGCCCGGTGTACAACGATGCCACGATCTCTCCAGGTGACTATCTGGATATATCTGACGATGTTACATTCAGGGTGATGTGGGTAAATACAAACGCCACACGCGTCAACGACAGCTGCATCGTCATCAGGATGGACTATCGCGATACTAGCTTCCTCTTCACCGCCGATATCGAATGGGCTGCCGAAGCGTCGATGATTGGGCTCGGCCTGGACCTGAACGTGGACATATTGCAGGTAGCGCACCACGGCGTCGATTCAGGGACCTCTCCTGAGTTCCTGAACGCCTCCACGCCGGACGTAGCGATCATATCTTGCGGACAGGGTTACGGAATACCACTGGTTCCTCAGCCCGGAGTGGTCGAGAGGCTGAACGACATACCGACATTTGTCACCATGTTCAATAGCATGGTAGTGGTAGAGGTGAACGATAGTGATTATTCAATCTATTATCGATAATGAATTTTGATATGGCTTTGATTTTTTTATAATCAATAATATTTATTTCAAAATTTAAAAGATAAAAATAATCATCCCTCACATTGGGTGAACGATGATGTTGCCGCCATGGATGACACACTGCCACATCATAGCGCCTGATTTAAGACGAGTATGGAACTTAATCCAATTCCATGACTTCGTCCATGGTCCTGCACGACGCCTTCGACCCGAACTCCTTGGCGATCAGATCGCAGATCTTCTCCGCCATCAGCCTGGAGGTGGTCAGCTTTCCACCGACGATGTGATAGAATCCCTGGGGCTCCTCGATTATCTTGAAGTCCCTGGAAATGTCACGGGCATCCGTTTCGGCCTCCTTAGCGAATAACGGCCTGATCCCGCTGAACGAGCTGATGACCGGCAATTCTCTGACCCTGGGCATCACCGCAGAGAACTTTTCAATGATGGCGTCCGCCGCGTCCGGTTCCGGCCTCAGGTCGTCCGGGGAGCTGATGGTCGTGGACGTGGTCCCTATCCAAGCGTGCTCCCCGTGCACTATGTAAGCGTCGGCGTTCGAAGGGGGATGGAAGAACTGCAGACCACGCGGAGACAACGTTTTTTGAACGATGATCGTGCCCATGTTGTAGACGAGCGGAAGTTTGACGCTTACGAAGTTCGCCACTGAGTTGACCCACGGACCGGTGGCGTTGATGACGCAGGGCGCCCTGATGGTGCGGTCGTCGTCGATGTAGATCGTGTACGACGATCCCTCTTTTTCTATCGACCGCATCGTGGTGTTCTCGAATATGGAACCGCCGTACTTCATGGTCATCCTGCAATTGCCCCAGCAGAAGCTCTTGACGTCCAGGTTCCGGTCGCTGGTCTCGTACGCGACATCGATGTCGGGGTTCAGATCAGGGATCTCCTTCAGGGCCTCGGACGGTTCTATTGACCTGTAATGTACCCCCAGCCGCTCTGCCTGCTCGGTCGCTTTCCGAGTATACTCGCTTTCGAAGCCCACGAAATAGTTCTTTTTGTTACCAACCAGGGAGGGCGCTATCCTTTCGATTACCAGGTTCTCGGCCGCGCATTCCGCGGCCACCTCGGGGTCCTTGACCACATACCTCAATCCGCCCACCAGGTTGTGATGCGAAGCGTTGGTGGTCCCACCGGATATCCTGCCCTTTTCGACAAGGGCCGTGAGAAAACCCCTGCGGGACAGGTCCCTGGCGATGCAAGTACCGGTAGCCCCGCCTCCGATGACGACCGCCTCGAACCTCATCAGATACCCCGGGCTTGCACTTCAATCTCGGCCTTCTCCAGATCTTCCTCGTTATCGATCTCAGTACGGTAATGACCGTTCGTGTACAGCACGGAAAGGCGGGCATCGCTCGACCTGAGCACCCTGTCCAGAGGTTCGGAGTACCACTCCTTGCTCTTGCGGTCCTTGTTCAGTTCCTCGATGAAGATGGAAAGGAAGGGACCCCCCATCTTTATCATGCTGGTGTATATCGATTGCCCGGGGACCTTTTTGCCTATGCCTTTCGCGAATCCATCATCGCTGAGGACCTTGCAATCTTCCTCGTCAGGAGTTCTGGAGCTGTCGCACAGGAGGGCGTTATCCCACTTGCTATCGTACAATATCTTCAACAGATCGCTGTCGAATACCACGTCCCCATCCAGAACGATCACTGGTCCTGTGGCCTTATCCATACCCAGAGAGAGACTGTACGCGTTGTCCGTACTGGCGAACAGCTCATTGTCGATCACCTCGATACGGAAGTCGTATTTGCTTTGCACGGCCTTGACGAACTCATGGATTCTCTGGGCCATGAAACCGGCCACGATGAGAACATTGTTGATCCCGAGGACGTTCATGGCGTCCAATTGCCTTTCGAGAATGCTCCTTCCCGCGACCTCCACAAGGCATTTCGGCCTATCCTCAGTGAATTTCTTCAGTCGCTTGGATTGGCCAGCAGCTAAAATGACAACGTCCATCTCCACTACCTTTCTGTTTGCCATCATTGATAGCGTATATGGTATTTTGTGCGAGCGGCCATTTAACGAGGTGAATTTTTTAATTCATACTACAAATTGAACATTTTTGGTTCATTCCCCGTTCACATAATTTTTGTAGGATACATTGGTGCTGATCCGGTCCAACTGATGGACAGATACCCTTTTCTCCGCGGGTGGTGGGGTCATATAATTCCCATAGACGCTTCGCAGGGGGCCGTCGAAATCCCTGGGCGCGGGAAAGAAGTGGCCTTCGAACTCGGTAGGCGTCGTTTCCAGTACCCAATCCTTCCTGTAGACCAGGCGCTTGATGGCTATGGAAGGGAACGATGAGTGGGCGACGAACGACGTCTTCCTGGAACCCATAATGGATATCAATTTTGAATAAAGCTTGAGCAAGGACCTATCAGAGAACGGCAGTACCCTGATGATCCCTCTTTCCAGGAATGAACGCGGGGCGAATTTCTCCTCGAACCCTTTCAAAAAGCTCATCCGGCCTACGGCAGACAGCAAGTACCAGCCCAGTCGGCGGATCCTGGGATCGTTAGGCACCCCGTCGAGGGGAAAGATGTCTATGTAGATCCCGTGGTTCATTCTCCTTTGAGCAAGAGGCGCCTCTATGAAGGTGGTCCTGGAATCGCGGATCTTGGCGAACGTATAGGGGTATTCGGGGTCCGTGTCCATGGTCTGCAGGAAATAATGGTCTGGAAGCAGGGACTGGGATTCCCGCAGAAATCGCTCGTAATCTTCTCGAAGCATCACCACGTCCACGTCGTCGTCCCAGGGGATGAAGCCCTTGTGGCGCACCGCCCCTAGCAACGTCCCGAAGTACAGAGCGTAAGGAATGCTCAACGTAGTGCAGATTCGGTCAAGTTCCAGAAGTAGCTCCAGCTCCACTGACTGGATATCCTTAGTGCTTGCCTCGGCTGGACCTTGCATAAGGTTCGAAGAGCTGATTACTTCGCCCAATATAAAATATGAAGGTCTGGAACGATGGCAGGAAATACCTTGGGATCGGTAAATCCCCTTAGATCAAGGAGTGTCCTGCTCTTCACCGGCCATCCTCATTCTTAACCTGCGCATACCGTAATTCCAGATGACCTTGAGCTTGATCGCGGCCTTCGTGGCCAGGACCGCCCGGGCGGCGTACGACCAGGACCTTAGACTAAAACCCTGCTCCCTGAGAATTTTTCGCGCCTCGGAGTAAGCTTTCATCCTTCTTGCCACCTTCAAGGCAAGGACAGTCCTGGCCAGGTCTAGATCGAAACGCTCACTTCCCGTGCGATACAAGAGGAAGGCGCGCAGGTACAGGTCCTCAACCTCCTCCACTCTCTCTTTCCTAAGGACAAATGTTCCTTGCCCCTTGTGCACCCGTGACCTGACAAGGTAACCGTCAACTTCGATGAAATCGTAGGTGCCTATGACCTTAAACCACAGATCGAAGTCCTGGGTGGTCCGGAGGTTCTCATCGAAGTATCCAACCTCTTCGAACGCTTTTTTCGGAATGAGCAGAGTGCAACCGTGTACACTGAACGGTCGGCGCTTGAATGCGGAATCGAAGACGGTGTTCAACAATAGAGCCTCATAGAATTTGGACGGGTCCACCCTAGGCATGGTGAACTTTCCGTACACAACCGATCTTTCATCCATCCATAGAAATGATGAGTACAGTATCGCATTCCTTCCCTCGCCCTCCAGTTTCATCAATACTGGAACTTGCGCCGCCAGTTTCTCAGGGACGTAAGCGTCGTCGTGGCTGAGCCAGGATATGTACTTGCCATTTGCTGCTCTGATCCCCATGTTGAGAGCCGTCGCCACACCCCCGTTCTCCTTTTCCAGATACCTGATCCGGTCACCGTAGGAGAGGGCTATGTTCCGGGTCTTGCCGTCGTCCTTGGAACCGTCGTTGACCACTATGACCTCGAAGTTGGGATAGGTCTGGGCAAGAGCGCTGTCGATGGCCTCCCGGAGAAAATCGGAACCGTTGAACACCGGAATTACAATGCTGACCAGGGGCTCGGACATCTGCGCTTACCTTCCCTGGAATACGACAAGGCACTAAATATGGTTTCCAGTCTATGCGGGGATCGCCACGCATAACGATAAGAATGGATGAGGCCGATTAGGGGCGAGCCTTAGGTGCAACAGTGAACCGTGATCACCCATGAAAGTTCTGAGCGTCAACGATTACGACCTGGCCAACCGTCGTTTCAATGGATACGACATCAAGGACCGTTTAAAGGCCGTGGGCGTTGACCCGCGCTTCATGGTCTGGAAGAAAAGGTCGAAGGACCCAGATGTAAAACAGATCGGTTGGGGGTTCCACCGCACTGCCTTCCGATTCTCTCTCAAGATGTTCGAGAGATGCCTGGGGGTTCAGAACGTCCTTCATCCTTTTGCATTGAGGATGCTCATCGACCCCTGGTATCAGGAAGCGGATATCGTGCACTTCCATCTCGTCCACAACGAGCTGATCTCGCTGTTGGCGATCCCCAAGATCTGCCGGGAGAAGAAGGTGGTGTGGACGGTACACGATCCCTGGCTGGTCACTGGACATTGCTTATACCCAATGGAATGCCAACAATGGAAGGCGGGTTGCCCGAAGTGCCTTAACCTGCGCGCCCCCAAGATAACCTACATGGACATGAGCCGGCGGATGTGCGACCTGAAAAAGAAGGTGGTGCAAGGTTGCGACATTCATTTCGTGGTCGCCTCCGAGTGGATGAGGAAGATGCTCGAGGAGAGCTGGGTCACCAGGGGGAAGGAGATCACCGTAATCCCATTCGGCATCGATCTGGCACGCTATGGAACAGTTTCAAAGGAAGACGCCAGGAAGGCCCTTGGCATAACGGACGGTTCGACGGTCGTCGCTTTCCGTTCCGTATACGGGCCGTACAAGGGTTCACAGTACGTGATCGATGCCTTGGAGGGCATGGAGGCCGGGAAGGACCTCACCGTACTGATTTTCGGAAGGAAGGGACCGAAGCATGATCTGCAGCGGCGGTACAAGGTGAAGGAGTTCGGCTGGGCCACGGAACGAGAGATGGATCTCATCATGGCCGCGTCGGACATTTTCGTTATGCCCTCGTTGGCCGAGGCCTTCGGGATGATGGCCATAGAATCGTTGGCGAGCGGTGTTCCGGTCATAGCGTTCGAGGGCACCGCCCTCGGCGAGATAATCGATGACGGGGTCACCGGGCGTTTGGTAGCCCCCGGTGATGTGGAGGGGCTTCGCACCGCGATCGAAGATCTGGCCTCCAACCCGCACCTGCGAGAAAGTATGGGGGAGAAAGGACAGCAGATCGCCAAGGAGCGGTACGACATCAATAGGCAAGCCAAGGAGACCGCCGAGCTGTACCAGCGCGTGAACGATCTCTAGCTGTCGCGCCTGTACCCCAATACCAGGTTCAACACGGTGTCCGAAACGTTCTCCCTTGTGTACTCCGGTGGCGCGGGCCATGTCGCCTTCTTATCAAGTACCTTGCCCACGCAAGAGGCGATCATGTCGGGGTCGCCCCCGCTCAATATGTTGCTGCCCACCTCTTGGGTCTCCGGGCGCTCCGTGACGTCCCTTAGCGTAACGTTGGGAATATTGAAGATGCAGCATTCCTCCTGTACGGTTCCGGAATCGGTCAGAACGCAAGCTGCGTTCTTCTCCAGCTTGACGAAGTCGAACAGGCCGAAGGGCTCGCTGAGGACGATGCGCTCGTCCATTTTTACCTTGAGCTTCAGAAGCTTCTGCTTGGTGCGGGGATGAACGCTCCAGATGACCTTCTTGTCATGCTCGTTCGCCAGAGCGTTAAGCGCTTTCAGGTATCCCTTCAGGCGATCCTTGCCATCCACGTTCTCCGCCCGATGTAGCGTGACCAAAAAGTAACCGCCCTTCTTCACCTTCAGGGAGCTCATGACCTTGCTACCGTCGATCTTGGCGCTGTAATGGTCCAGGACCTCTTTGATCGGGTTGCCAGTAACGAAAATGCGATCGGAGGCGATTCCCTCGCGAAGCAAATTCTGCCTGCTTCTCTCGGTATAGGGCATCAACACGTCGCTGGAATGGTCGATGACCCGGCGGTTAACTTCTTCAGGAACGCGGTCGTCGAAGCAGCGGTTGCCTGCTTCCATGTGATAGACCGGGATCCCCATGCGCTTGGCGACGAAAGCCGCCAGGCCGCTATTGGTATCACCCAATATCAGAAGACGATCCGGCCTGTGCTTGACCAGCTCTATCTCCACCCCTTCCAATATTTTAGCGACCTGCCCCATGGCCGAATCAGAGCGGCTATCCAACGAGATATCTGCGGGGCGGACCCCCAGATCCTGGAAGAATATGTCGTTCAAACGGGGATCGAAGTTCTGGTTGGTGTTCAGGAGAATATGCTCGCAGTGCTTGTCCAGCTTTGGTATGACCAAGCTAAGCCGGATTATTTCAGGCCTGGTTCCCAGGACGGTCATCACTTTCATCGCAGGAGCTCTCCTTCCAGGACCAGGGTATCGTCCACCATCAGCTTGTTCTTCTTCAGCAGCTGCTTTACCTGCGCCGGGGTCATCAGGTCGTCTCCGGAGCTGTACTCCTTGGCCAGAGCACCTTTCTTAGGAACATCCCCGACCTCGGGAAGCATGGGCGCAATGGCGTAGTAGCTACCGCGGTCATAGCTGCGGTGCGCCTCCTCCTCGGAGATGAGTATCTCGTGCAGCTTCTCCCCGGGCCGTATCCCGGTGAACTTCTTCTTTACTGGACGATCACCAATGAGGGCATCAGCGATATCTATCATCAGGGCCGACGGTACCCGGGGAATGTACGTCTCCCCAGGCTTCGCCCCTTTGACCGCGGCGAATATGGTATCCACCGCCTGATCGAGAGAAAGAAGGAATCGGGTCATGCGCTTGTCTGTTAGCGTCACGGGACCGCCAGATTTGATCTGATCGTGGAAGAGCGGGATCACTGAACCGCGCGAAGCGAGAACGTTGCCGTAACGAACACAGACGAAACGAGTCCCAGGACACTCCAGGTTGGCCCGGATGAACACACGTTCCTGAATAGCCTTGGTCATACCCATGACGTTGACAGGCTTGCAAGCCTTATCGGTCGAGATACCTACGACCGTCTCCACCGGAAGGTCGTTCTCCCTGATGGCTCGGACGACGTTCTCTGGACCGCCTATGTTCGTCTGCACTGCCTCATAAGGGAAGTACTCGCATGTCGGAACCTGTTTGAGCGCGGCGGCGTTGAAGACGATGTCGATGCCCTTCAAAGCGCTAGTGACGGAATGGTAATCGCGGACGTCCCCTATCCTGAAGGAAAGCGCCCTCTGGAAGTTCTGGTAGATGACCTCATCGGTGGTGGCGGTCTTGTTGAGGTACTCCATGCGCATGAAATGCTGCTTCGCTTCATCGCGCGATAGAATGACGACCTGCTTCGGCGTACCGAACTCGCCGGATAGTATCCTCTTGACCAATACCTTTCCAAGTGAACCGGTCCCGCCGGTGATCAGAACCCTCTTGTCCTCTAGAACCATGTCTACACTGTCCTCTCGTACAGATGGAAATCCCTTACCATCGATTTTATCATATCGTCCCAGTCAGGCGCCCTGTAGCCTGTGGCCCGGGAGAACACCTCCCCGTTCAGGCTCCGGTCGCAGATCACCTGATCGTTAGGCGTGATCTTGACATGAGCGTTAGCTTCGGCATCGATCTTGCTGATGAGATCGAATTTTGATATAGGATCGGCGGCTACTTGCCATACGCCACTGGTGATCGGCCTCTTGTCGATGAGTATATCGACCACATTGGCCATTTCGTGAGTGGTGAAACCGGAGAATATCGCCCGGCGGAAACCGGTGACGGCTTTGCCGCGATTGGAAAGTAACCATTCCACCAGGCCGTTCCGGGAGTCTATTTCCCTTCCGATAAGCGAGCTGCGTATGGTGATCCCTTTCTCGCTGACCTCTCCGAGAAGTTTGCTGCGTCCATAAAGATCTACGGGGTCGGGAATATGGTCCTGAGAATAATGACCTTCTCGCCCGGAGAAGACGCAGTCGGTGCTGAAGTGGATAAGTGTGCCTCCAAAGCTCTTGGTCATCTTGGCCAGCTGGTGTGGCAAAAGGGAATTGATGGTTATGCTGGTGATGGGATCCTTGGCCGCATCCGCCTGCTTTACGATGCCTATGCAGTTCACCACATATCGCGGTCTGTGACGCTCGATGATCGACCGTATAGTAGATAGATCGCTGGCATCCACCCCGGTGATGACCTTTTGGGCGGATATCATCTCCATGATGGGGGTGTCCCACTTCCTCACCGCTCTGATGGTGCCAACCGCGTCGTACTTCTTCCCGAGATCGAGCAACAGTCTGTGGCCCAGCATGCCATAGGCACCGAGCACCAGGATGTCCATGCCCCTGCATAGTGCCAGGCATATTTAATAGAGTATTGATTGATTCGAATCTTCCGAAAATTGAAGAAGTAGACCCGCGGGCGCAGTCAGCTTCAGACCAAAAAGCAATTAGAGTGACAGCCGGATTAACCCGCGTGAGCGACAAGGTAGTGGTCATCGACACCCACCAATTCAACGACAACCGGATATCGAAACAGATGTCCAGTGTCAAGCACTACCCACTGCTCCGGCTCAACTTCAATTTCTATCCGGAACGCAAAGGGGTGGATGGAGGGGACCACGCGATCGTTTTCGATCTCGTACCGACCAGGAACCCCTATCTTAATGGTCTCCTGTTCCTGGCCAAGGTAGCCAGCGGGGGTTTGGTTCGCGAGCTGATGAAAAGGCTGCAGGAAGATTTCCTGAAGGATGGGGACCGTTTGGTCTTTCATGTGCATGACCCTTACCTATTGGGGCTGGCGGTTAAGTTGGCCAGGCACTTTCCGCGAAACAGGGTGCTCTACGACCGCCACGAGTACTACGAGACCTGGAAAGGCCGTTCGGGCATATCCATCCCAGCATACTTGGAGAGAAGATACGGAGGTAGGGTTTCGGAGGTCATCTTCGTCAGCAAACATCATCCACCTCTCCCCGGACCACTATCGGAGAAGCGAGTGACCGTTATTCCAAACTATCCGCCTGGCGAGAGTTACCCATCAGTACCGGTCAAGGATAAGATCGATTCGTTCCACGCCGGAAACGTCATTGCGGTGTACTTCGGTGTCCTGAACTTGGGATTCGATAGGGACGTGGAACTGATGTTCGAGGTCATGTCCCTGGCCATGGATTCCAACCTGGGTCTTCGTTTCGAAGTTGCTGGCAGGATATTTGACGAAGGGGTGAGGACGATCATCGACCGGATGATCGAACGATTCGGCCCCAGAATGAGCTATCTGGGAGAGATCCCCTATGATGAAGTGGCCAAGCGGACCATGGTCGCCCACCTAGGCTTTTTCCTGCTCCGCACGGACAGCCCGATGTGGTCCGAAGAGAGACCAGTATCTCCCAACAAGATCTACGAGTTCCTGCTATCGGGGACCGTGCCGGTGGTCAGGGCGACATTGGACGACGGAGAGGCGGTAGAAAAGTGCTCTTTGCATTTTGGAAAAGATTCCAACGCCACGAACATGGCCAAGGCGATAACGGAACTGGTCAACGACCAGGAGCGAATGAGGGGGATGATGAGCCGATGCCGGGAAACAGGTGAAGGATTCACTTGGGAGAGGGTCTCTCCACTCTACGGAGAGTGCTACGTCCGCCTTTTCGATTCGATGAAGTGACGCGCCCCCATTCCCCAGGCACGAAATCAATCATAAAGGAGCAAGTGCATCTCGAGTCGACATGAAGATCCTGTCCATAGTCGGCGCCAGGCCACAGTTCGTCAAGGTGTCCCCGGTGCACAAGGCGGTCTCGAAGAGGCATGAGCACTCCATCCTGCACACCGGGCAGCATTATGATTACCAGATGTCCCAGGTCTTCTTCGAGGAGCTGGACATACCAGTTCCGGACCACTATCTAGGCGTGGGCTCCGGAAGCCACGGGGCGCAGACAGGGAAGATGCTGGCGGCGATCGAGGAGGTGCTCACCGAGGAGAGGCCGGACATCATGCTGGTCTATGGCGACACCAACTCCACCCTCGCCGGGGCCCTGGCCGCGGTCAAGATGGGGATACCGATCGGTCACATAGAGGCTGGGTTGCGATCTTACCGACGGGGCATGCCGGAGGAGATCAACCGAGTGCTGACGGACCACGCTTCCAATCTGCTGTTCTGTCCAAGCCCCATCTCTGCGGAAAATCTCAAGCGAGAGGGCTTGACGAAAGGAGTGCATGTGGTGGGGGACACCATGACCGAGGTGCTCCTGGGCCTGGAGGACCGTATTAACGACGAGATACTGCATGAGCTGGGGGTCAAAAAGGGAGATTACGTCCTGTGCACCATCCACAGGCAGGAGAACGCCGACGACCGCCAGAACATGGAGGAGATAATAGGGGCGATGATGGACTCCGACCGAAAGTTCGTCATCCCGCTTCACCCGAGGACCCGCAAGAACCTCGCCAATTGGAACATGTTATCTTGGCTGGAAGAAGCAGAGAACGTCATCCTCACCGAGCCGCAGAACTTCATGGCCTTCACATCGCTTGAGAAGAACGCCAGCAAGATCATGACCGATTCAGGAGGGGTGCAGAAGGAGGCATACTTCTTCGGTGTGCCTTGCGTGACCGTCCGCGATGAGACGGAGTGGGTGGAGACCCTTCAGGACGGGTGGAACGTGCTGGTAGGAGCGCATCGCGACGGCATCGCTACCGCGCTTACGGCGGAAAAGCCGGTTGCCGAACGCATGACCAGTTACGGGGATTCACAGGTCTCGGAGAGGATCGTTCGGCTGGTCGAGGAACATGTCAGGGTGTGAGATAAGTCATCTAGGGAAGCGAACTGGCCCGAATGATTATTTATCGAAACAATACACTATGGACGCCTGAACATGAAGCTGATGGCCAAGTACTATTCCATCATCGATTGCCAAATAGGCGAGGACACCATCGTCCGCGAATACGTGAACCTCTACGGCTGCAAGATCGGCAACGAATGCCGCATCGCCGCCTTCGTGGAGATCCAGCGTGGCGTGACAATAGGAGATCGCTGCAAGGTCGAGGCTTTTGCTTTCATTCCCTCCGGCGTCGCCATCGAGGACGAGGTGTTCGTTGGTCCAAGAGCCACGTTCACCAACGACCTGCACCCGCGCGCGGTCGGCGACTGGAGCATCACGCCGACCTTGGTCAAGAAAGGTGCCTCAATCGGTGCCGGAGCGATAATCGTATGCGGGGTGACCATAGGCGAAGGTGCTACCGTAGGCGCCGGGGCGGTGGTCACTAAGGACGTTCCGGCCGGAGCGACCGTGGTCGGGAACCCGGCCAGACCGGTCAAGAAGAAGTGACGTTTGACGGCAATATCGGTCAAAGGTCTTTTAATCAGGTCCAGTGATTCACCCTCATGTACGGCAAGACCGTAGCCGTGGTCGGACTTGGGTATGTAGGTCTGCCACTAGCCTGTTCGTTCGCCTCCACCGGATTGAGGACCATAGGACATGACATCGCGGCCGTCAAGGTGGAGAAGATCGACACGGGGATCAATCCTATAGAGGGGGACGAGCCAGGGCTTAGCGAGCTCCTGGCGGATGTTCACGCCAAAGGATTGCTTTCCGCCTCGTTGGACCCGTCCGTTCTCAAAGAAGCTGACGCTATATTCGTCAGCGTCGACTCCCCGGTGGATGAGAACAAGATGCCTAACTTGCAATATCTGAAGAGCGCCGTGCGGACCATCGCCCTCAACATGAAGCCTGGAACCCTCCTATCCATAGAGTCGACGATTCCGCCGGGCACCATGAAGAATTTGGTCATACCTACTATCAAGGAAGCGAGAGGATTCTCTCCTGGGAAAGACTACCTTCTGGTGCATTGCCCGGAAAGGGTCATGCCTGGACGACTCTTACGCAACATCAAGGAGTACGACCGTATCCTGGGCGCGTACGACGAACGGTCGGCGGACGCAGCGGAGGAGCTCTACGCTCGGATCGTACAGGGAAAGATCCACCGGACCTCGCTCATCAACGCCGAGATCACCAAGACCGCCGAGAACGCCTATCGCGACGTCCAGATCGCCTTCGCCAACGAAGTGGCGCTATTGTGCGAAGAACTAGGCGCAGATGTCTTTGAAGTAAGGAAGCTGGTGAACAGCTGCCCGTTCCGGGACATGCACATCCCCGGTTCCGGCGTTGGCGGTTACTGCCTGCCGAAGGACCCCTGGCTGCTCCTAAGCTCGGTAAAGAACGCTCCGAAGGAGGTCATCCCGGCCGCGCGGAGGGTGAATGAGTTCATGCCCGTGCACATGGTCGAGCTGGCCCGGAAGGCCTTCGACGAAATGAAGATCGCCGGCAAGGCTAGAGTGGCCATCATGGGACTGAGTTTCCTGCGGGATTCAGATGATACTCGAAACTCGCCGAGCTTGGTCATCATCGATCATCTGGAAAAGGAGTGCGACCTCATCGTGCACGACCCGTTCGTGCAAAAGCCCTACAAAGCTGAAATGGTGAGGGAGGTCGAGAAAGCTCTGAAAGGAGCGGACTGCGCCGTTTTCGTCACGGATCACTCCTGCTACAAGGACCTGGACCTGGGTTCGGTCAAGGACCTGATGCGAACACCAATCATAATCGACGGCCGCAACTTGTTCGATAAGGAATTATGCGAGCGCCAAGGATTCACTTACAAAGGGATCGGGAAGGGCTAGACTAGATCTGCACCTTTTCCTTGCCCTTGCTCTTCAGTGAGCGCAGCGCCGCCTCGCACACCTTCAGATTTGAGACGGCATCCCGGCCGCTGATCGGAGCTTCCTTTCCCGCTTCCGCCGCCTTCAGGAAGTTGTTCAGTTCGACCTTCAGCGGTTCCTCCTTCTTGACGGCGATGCGGTGCACGTCCAATTCGAGTGGCAAATTGAACAGGTTGCCAGGGTCCAGGTCCTTTATCGAGCTGGAGGAAATCTCCATGGATTGGTCGATGTAGTCCGCCTGCACGAAAGCCTCACTGCAGGTTAGAGAGAGCCTCCGCACCTTCATCGGGGTGAGCCAGTTCACTTCTATGAAACCAAGTCCGCCGTCCTCGAACTCCAATAGAAGGTTGGCGAAGTCCTCACACTTGTCAGTGTTGTACGATCCGCCAAGAGCGTACACCGAGCGCACCTCGGACCCTTTCACGTGACGCAACACATCCACATCGTGGATTCCGAGGTCCATGATGACTCCTACGTCTCGGATCCTGGCGGGGAACGAGGACACCCGGCGGGAGGCGATGGATATCACATCACCAAAGCGCTTGCCAGCAGCCAGATTTCGGAGATTGCCAACTATAGGGTTGCATCTCTCAATGAATCCCGAGGCCAGTGTAAGCTTGGCCTTGTCGGCCATCGCCACCAGCTCAGTGGCGGTCTCGCTCCTGCCGGTGAACGGTTTCTCCACCAGCAGGTGAACTCCCTGCTCGATGGCCATCTTGGCCATCTTAAGATGTTCGCTGGTCGGAGTACAAATGCTGACCGCGTCGACGTCCCGCAGAAGGTCCGATGGAGTTTCGTAGGACCTTACGCCGAACCTTTCAGCAACGGACCTGGATGAATCCTGCACGACATCTGTCACTCCCACCAGTTCGGCGATTTCGGAATAAACGCGGACATGGTTCTTCCCCATCGAACCGACACCGATGACCCCAACGCGCATGGATAGACTGAACGGCCACCCCTCAAATATTTATTTGCATGGAACTCTGTCAAAACAATCTAATATTCACCGTGAAATGCCAGATTGACCGTTGAAGATTCTTCTTGGAGCGATAATATGGACAACATCCCGCAGGCCAGACCGGAAATGGACCAGGAGATGATCGAGGCAGCCTCACTGGCGCTGCAGAACGAGCGACTGGTCATGGGGGAGAGCGTCTTCAAGTTCGAGGAAGCTTTCGCCAGGCATACCGGCGTAAAGAGGGCGGTGTCCGTATCGTCTGGAACGGACGCCCTGATACTGGCGCTAATAGCTGTTGACTGCAATGGAAAGGAGTTCGTGACCGCCCCATTCTCCTTCATCGCTACCGCAAACACGATCGTGCATGCGCACGGTATCCCCAAGTTTTGTGATGTGAAGAAGAGCGATTACAACATCGATGCTGCACTTATCCCAAAAACGCTGACAGAGAAAACCAAGGGCATCATGCCCGTTCACCTGTTCGGGCATCCTTGCGACATGGCCGAGATCAACGAACTGGCTGACGACAGGGGATTGATGGTAGTGGAGGACGCCTGCCAGGCCCACGGCGCCGAATACAACGGCAAGAAGGCTGGGGCGCTCGGGGACCTGGGCTGCTTTTCATTCTATCCCACTAAGAACATGACCGTCGGAGGGGATGGCGGGATGGTCACCACCAACGATGAGGACTTGGCCAACAAGGTGGCTAAGCTGCGCGACTGCGGTCGGACCAGCAGATATTCGCACGACGTGATGGGATTCACCTCCCGCTTGAACACGTCCAACGCCGCTATAGGCTTGGTGCAATTGAGACGATTGGATGTCTGGAACGAGAGGCGCAGGACCATCGCTAAAAGGTACCATACAAAACTGAAAGGGGTTCCAGGCATCGAACTTCCGCCCGAACCGAGCTCCTTGAAGGTACCAGTGTACCACTGCTTCGCCATCCTGGCCGAGCGCCGGGACGATCTAGCCAAGTATCTGGCGGATGCGGGCATAGCCACCGCCGTCCACTACCCGATACCGATCCATCAGCAGCCAGCTTACAAGGGAAGAACAGACTATAAAAAAGGTGACCTGCCAGTTAGCGAATCGTTGGCGCAGAGCATACTGTCCATACCGATATTCCCGTCGATGACCGACGATCAGGTCGACCGGGTCTGTGAAAGAATACATTCCTTCAACCGGTGACCGCTCGAAGGACCGTTAGGGACCGAATTGAGAAAGTAGCTTCCTTACTTCGTCGAGGACCGCTCTTTCCCTCACCTTCATATCGTAAAGCTGAACGACCCTCTTTCTGGCCATGGCCCCCTGGAATGGATCATATTCCATCTGGATGGCCTCGGCCACCTTATCCCATTGGCCGAAAGGTACAGTGACACCGATGTCCCCGACCGCCTCGGGCAGACCACCGCGATCAGTGACGATCGGAATGCACCCGCAGGCCATTGATTCAATTACGGCGACCCCGAAGCTTTCCCGATACGAAAGCTGTAGATAATACTTGCAGGAGTTCAGGACCCGGACCAGCTCATCTCCGTAACGGGGACCGACAAGCTCCAGGTTTTCCGGCTTGTTCTCTATGATACCGGGTTCGACCTTCCCGACCAGCACGAATTTGGTCCCCGGACATTTCCTAGCCACATCCACGAAATTGTTGAATCCTTTTATTATCCAGGTGCGACGGTTGACGTTGCCTACGGTGATGACCCGCTCCCTAACCATCTCCTCTTGGATATAGAACCTGGAGGTGTCTATTCCATTAGGCACCGTTATCACCTTGTGCCCGTCCCTCACTATTGATAAGGATTCCTGGCGCGTGAAATCTGACACAGCGAGCACGATATCGCACTTGTTAAAGGCGAACTTGGGAAATGGGCGAAGGAGAGGTTTGCTCAGCAGCCCATAATTCATATCGGGCTCATTAGCCACGTCATATCCACCGGCCACGACAATGGACGGTTTACCTAGCAGCTTAGCGATGAAAACGGCGATGGCCGCGGGTATGCTGCCGAACCATATGTAGACCAGATCGCAATGGCGCAATCGCTTGAAGATGCGAAGAGGTAGAAGAATCAGCATCTTACGGCCGACCGCAGGGATATGCAGGGGAGAGACCTCATACCCCTTTGCCAGTATCTTTTCGTCATTCACGCAGAACGTTGATTCCTGGTGACCAATGAACAGCATCCTTTTCAAGCGAGCAACCTCTCCGCGGCGGGTGGTCCCAAAGGCATTTATTAGCGGCCCGGACGGGAAAGGATTCATTATGGCTGATAAAAAGCTATGGCGTATGGAACGTTGCCGACCAGTTCCTTGCACATTATTATAATAATCAATGTTGATTTTATGCCGCATGCCGAATAGGATCTTCGTCGTCACCCAGAACTATCCGCCGGACATAATCGGGGGGGCGACCAGGAACGTGGAGATGGCCAAGCTAATGTCCGAGTTCGGCAGCGATGTGGTGGTCATAGCCAACCATCCCTCGTATCCGTTCGGTCGTTTCCCAAGGATATTCAAGCCATTCAAGCGGACCATCGAGGATGGCGTTAAGGTCTACCGAATCTGGACGTTCCAGCCGGGGACTAGCCCGGCGACCATCAGCCGGATGGCCTATCATTTCACCTTTTCTTTGAACGCACTCTTGTTCTCCCTCCTGTTGGTAAAAAAGGACGATGTCCTGATCACATCCATACCGCCGGACTCGAACATACTGGTGGGACATGCGGTCAAGAAGATCGTAGGGTGCCGATGGGCACTGGACGTCAGGGACCTCTGGCAGGAGGCGGCCTCGGACCTGGGGTTCGTGGGCGAGGAAAGTATGATGTACCGCACCCTCACCAGATACAAGCGTTCGGCCTATCGCAGCGTGGATGTTTTCGGCTACGTCAATGAAAATATCAGGAAGACACTGGTGGATAAGTACGGAGCAGTGGGGAAGATGGTCCATCACCCTAACGGGGTGAATATGGACAAATATACCCCCAAGGGCGAACCCAAGGCACGAAATCTGATCTACGTCTCCAATTTCGGCTTCTCTCATGATGTTGACCAGCTCATGCGCATAATGGAATCTGTATCGGAGATTCCGGGAATAGACCTCACGGTCATCGGGGACGGGGAACGCCGGGCGGAGGTGCATGCCTTCCTGGAAGGTAGAGGAGTAAAGAACGTGCACCTGCTGGGACTGCTGAAAAGAGAGCAAGTGCCTGTGGAGCTGTGCCGCAGCCTAGCCGGCCTCATCCTGATCAACCCTCACGATTCCTTCGATTTCGCCATACCCATAAAGGCCATGGAATACATGGCCTGCGGCCTGCCAGTGGTGGGCATGGCCGGGCCGGGGACCAAGAGCTTCTTTGAGGATAACGATTGCGGGCGCATATTCCTCCACGGCGACCTGAACGGTCTGGTGGATTACCTCCGCCATTTGCCAGAGCATGCTGATGAGCTGAAGAGGATGGGAGAGAACGCTCGGCGCTGCGCCGAGCGCGATTTCAACAAGAGGACCGTCACTGAGAGGTTCTGGAAGGCCTTGAACGAGTGATCATCGGCCTTCTCGGATGGAGCGTTCCACGTTCCGCATCAACAGGCTCATCGAATTCAGCATCAGGGAAGCGAAGGTCAGGAATATTCCGGTGCCCAGGATAGCAATTCCGGCAACGCCTTGGGATACCAGTGTCCAATCGAACATAATACGGACTTCTATGAACGTGGCTAGGCAGACAATGAATCCGATAACCAGGAACACTATACCGGGTATGCCGAAGAGGATTAGCGGACGGCGGTATCCGATATAAGTGACCAATCCCCCTAGCACAGAAAGCCCGTGCCGCAGAGGCTTCTGCTTATGCCCGTCCGGAACGTCATATCGCACGGTGACCGGCACTTCGGTTATCTGGAGGCCGATGTCACTGAAGTAGGAGATCATGTCCGACTCGATGTTGTATCGTTCGGAGTTGAAGTTGGTACTGTTTATGGCTTTCAACGACAAAGCGCGGTATCCGGATTGCGAGTCGGTGACGTCGATCGTCGACCCCATGCTGGTGGCTCTGTTCAGCACCTTCTGACCTGCCCTACGATGCTGAGGCGTGTCCGTTACGTCGGTCTGAATATATCTGGATCCTATCACCAGATCGGCCTTACCATCCAGGACCGGTGCGGCCACGACTGGGATGAGCGCGGGATCCATCTGGCCATCCCCATCAAGGGTGATGGTGCATATAGGTGCCAGTTGGCGAGCTCTAGCGAAACCGGTCATGAGAGCAGCGGCCTTCCCCCGGTTGACCTCATGGCTGATCACTTCAGCCCCGGCCATCTCCGCTAGTTCCCTGGTCCGGTCTGGCGAACCATCATCAATGACGATGACCTTGGACGCGTACTTCTTGGCCAACATCACCACGGATGCTATGGTCAGCTCTTCCCGATAGGCGGGGACCAAGACCACTATGTCATCGTTGGAGCTCATCGCGTTCCTCTTGATGATTATTAATCTATTTACGATTATCAGTATCAGATCACAAAGGAATGATCAGACAACTGTCATCACCAATTGCAGATATGTGATATCCTGGTTCACACATAGTATGACCCTCCAAGTGATGTATGGGTCCGTGTTGAAGTTATAATCGTGATCTAGGGGCGTAAAGATAGGGTCCAGAGGTGTGCCTTCCCAGGAGTAGACCGGTGAACCATCATAAAACAGCAAGATATAAAGATAGAAATTTCCAGCGTTTGTCAGGTTCAGGGAGAGCTCTTTCTCGTATTGCGGCACCCATTTCGCGTCCATTTCGTAAGAAACACTCTCGAGGACGATGTTGAAGCTGTCCACATAGTACATCTGGGTGACGTTGACCGCCATGTCTATCAACGTATAGTTGACCAACCAAGCCTCCACCGTGTAATTGACCGGCCGTCCCTCGTGATTCGCCACTCCCACGATGATCGAGGTAGTGTTGCCCACCTCGACGTCCTGAGGGTAATTGAAGGCCTGTCCTTCCGAATTGAGTACGTAGAACTCGGTGAACCTCTCCTGATTATCATCGGTAAGGACCAGTATGGAAGTGGTGATGACAATGAAGACGATGCCCAGGGATGCTAGCACGGTCGCCTTGTCCTTCAGGTTCAGAGATCTGAACCATCCTGAGATGGTGGTGTTCAATGGAGTTTGTCCATCCGATCGATCGCCCATGATGCCCTTCGAAATGATGTGCTCGTTTATTTACTGTTGCTTCATCTCGGCTTACTAGCCAGATAGTGTCTCGGATGTAAATAATGAACCACCATTGATAAATAACAAGACCCCGATAGTGCGTAAATATTCCTTTTGGCAGGTCAGACGAATGAATGATGTGGCACAGGAACCAGACCGGTGGTTATTCGTCAACGATTGGTCGTTTCGAAGCTTCGTTCGATTGACCGTGTTATTGATGGTGTTCTTGTCTATCTACACCATCGCTCGATGGTTCTTTCCGTTCAGTCCCATTGAGTATCTGGGTTATCTGTTCGTACCCCTCATCATATTTGTTCCCGGTGCGGGAGTGCTGAGGATCTTCCGATTGCATGGTAACGGATTGGTCAGGTCGGCCCTGTACTCCCTAGCCATCTCCTTGCTGATATTGATGTTCATTGGTTTCTTCCTGAACCTCCTGCACTACGGGGGAGTGATGGAGTCCCCGTTGGGCTATTGGCCTCTGAACATCTCATTCATCGCGGTAATGGCCTTGATCCTATACATGGCGATTAAAAGGGATGGAATATATCGGGCGCCCCCAGCCGCTTCGTTCCTTGATCCGCGAGTTTTCTTGGCGATCGCCCTGGCCATCCTGCCTCCCTTCGCCGTGCTCATGGGTACCAACCTCACTGATTTCAATGGTGACCGTACATTGCTGCAGGCCATAGTGACCGCGCTGTGCCTCATGCCGCTCGCCGTAATAAGTCAGCGGATCAAACATTATGACCTCCTCATCCTGAGCGCCTCGATCTCATTGCTATTCCAGCGGGTGCTCATGACCAACTATCTGATGGGATACGACGTTTTTACCGAGTATACCGCCGCGAGGATAACCATAACCAACGGTTGGTGGAACGTCGCTGCCTATACCGGAATGGAAGGCGCGGGCGCGAACACCGCCTTGAGCGTTGTGACCTTGGCGCCCATGCTCCACCATCTAACCGGGATCGGGTTGATCGATCTGTTGCGCATCGTGTACCCTTTCATATTCGCCTTTCTGGCCCTGGCCGTGTACAAGGCCGTGCAGTCGCAGCTGGGAACTGGCCCTGCACTCGTAGGGGTTTTTTTGCTCATCGGATATCAAGCCTTTTACAACTTGCTTTCGCAGATGGCCAAACAGGAGATCGCAGAAATATTCCTGGTCATTCTGCTGTTAGTGCTTACCGAATCCGTCTACTCCAGACGCAGCCAGAGGATTATGGCCGCGTTGTGCGTATTGGGCGTAGTGGTATCCCACTATGGAATGGCCTACATAACCATAGGCTTTGTCGGTGGCATGTTCGTCCTGGGCGCACTTTCCATTTTCCGACGGGAACGATCAGGCGAGAACGCTTTGAACAGGATCAGGGGATCGCTTCGCGCATGGTGGGAAAGACAGAGAAGATCCGAAGTCATGAGCGTTTACCTACTCTTATTCTATGTGGGAATATTTTTCGCCTGGTTTTCGCTCACAGCGTCCGGAGTCATGCTCGGGTTCATAAAATACAGCGGTGAGTACATCCCCGCCCCTTCCGTCTCTACAGGGCTTTCCCTCGCCCAGTTTGATGCACTGGAATTTTTATTGATCGATTATGGATCTCCCCTACACAATGTTGAAAAGTATCTTGTCCTGACCGCACAGATACTATCGGTGGTTGGCCTGGTCCATGTGTTGCTGAACAGGAAGACGCTTTACAAGAACGTTGGGAACCAGTTTATTAACATGGCCATCCTGGCAACGTTGCTATTGCTGGCCTGCTATGTCCTGCCCAGAATATCATCGCTTCTCTATTTCGCCCGCTTCTTTCACCTTACCTTCATCTTTATTGGCGGATTCATGCTGTTGGGCGTATTCGCCATAGTTCAAGCCATGGGCAAGTTGGTACCAGATAAGGTGAGCTTCAGTAAAGACTCTAAAGCCATTCTGGCCGCCTGTGTAGGATTCCTGGTGATTTTCACCCTGTTCAACACGAGCGCCATATTTTCCTTGACCAGTGATTACAGCAACTCGTTCACTTTGGATGAGACCAATAGCTGGGCCATCTACTCTGATACAGATGTAGTTGGTGCGAAATGGGTCGGAATGGAAGAGCATCGCGGCAATCGGGTGATCAACGGGGACCAGCATCGATTCACCATATTCATAGGCGACTCGGTGCCAAGTGCCAAATTGAAATACCAGTGGACGCAGAGCTCCACAGACAGTCTTATATATTTATCGACTTGGAACAATGAATATAATTATGTATATCCCATCAACACCGTCGGTGCGGAACAGACCTATACTCCCTTGAGCGAGGTGCTGGACCAGTTCAATGGCAACTATAACATGGTTTACAATGGAGGTGGGAGCACCACGGTAATATACGTTCCACCATCCGATCCGACCACCAATCCTCCCGGACCTACTCTGTTCGAATACGAGGAAGCTCCGATCTATTATTTAGGCGGTATCGTGGCAACATTATCATTATTGGGACTGGCGGTCTTAATTATAAACCGCCGCCGGAGCTGAGATGGTGAAATCCATAAAAGGTATTAATGACATTCTCGTAGGAGATTGGAGATTGACCGAATGAGCGTGTTGGCCATTTTCAAGGAGAACCTCACGCAGAGCAGGCTCATTCGTTCCTTGGCCCGTTCCGACTTCCGCACCCGTTACGTCGGTTCCTACTACGGCCTGGTCTGGGAGATATTGCAGCCCCTCAGCCTCATCTTCCTCTTTTGGTTTGTGTTCGAATTCGCTTTGGGGTTCACTACCGTGGGGGGCTATCCGTTCGCTCTGTGGTTGGTCATCGGCCTCATCCCCTGGTTCTTCTTCTCCGACGCCTGGTCCACAGCCACCAACGCCTTGACCCAGTATTCTTTCCTAGTAAAGAAGATGGTCTTCAAGGTTGAGATATTGCCCACCGTAAAGATCATCTCCTCCCTGATGACCAGTGTGATCTTTCACGTGATACTGGTGGTGTTCCTGCTCATATACGGAGAAGGTGCACGATTTTCATCCCTAGCCATCCTCTACTATCTGTTCTGCACCTTCGTACTGGCTTGGGGATTGGGCATGCTGACCTCTTCGATAGTGGTATTCTTTAAGGACATGCGCCAGTTGCTTACGATCATCCTGCAGTTTGGTATCTATCTTACACCGATACTCTGGCCTCAGAGCTACATACCCGAGGAGTTCCATTGGTTCATAACCTTGAACCCTATGGCGTACGTGGTGGACGGCTACCGCTCCGCCATACTCGGGGGACTGACCTTCGACCCCCTGGCAACGGGGATGTTCTGGGCCATGACCATCATCATCGTGATCATCGGAAGCATCGTCTTCCAGAAACTTAGACCGCACCTGGCGGATGTGCTGTGAGGTGCTCATGAACGACACGGCCATCATCATAGAGGAAGTGGGAAAGACCTACCGGCTATACAAGAAGCCGTCGGACCGGGCAAAGGAGGCCCTTGACCCTCGGCGCAAGAAGTACCATCATGACTTTCATGCTTTGAGTGATGTATATCTCATTGTCAATCAGGGAGAGACCGTGGGGATATTGGGTCGCAACGGTTCTGGCAAGTCCACCCTGCTGAAGATTTTGACAGGGGTGACGTCGCAGACCGAGGGCGAGGTGCAGGTGAAAGGCAAGGTGGCCGCCCTGCTGGAGCTGGGAGCTGGCTTCAACCCGGACATGACCGGTATGGAGAACATCTACCTCAACGGAACCATGCAGGGAATTGGAAAAGATGAGATCACGGCCCTGGTTCCGTCCATAGTGGAGTTCGCCGACATCGGGGAGTTCATCGACCAGCCTGTGAAAACGTACAGCAGCGGAATGTTCGTGCGCCTAGCCTTCGCCCTGGCTATAAACGTCGACCCGGACATACTCATCGTGGACGAAGCGCTGAGCGTTGGCGACATCTACTTTCAGGCGAAGTGCTACCGTAAGTTCGAGGAGTTCAAGAAGGCCGGGAAGACCATACTTTTCGTCACCCATGACATGAACTCGGTGCTGAAGTACTGCGACCGGGCCATGGTCTTAGATCACGGCATAAAGATCGGCGAAGGAACTGCGAAAGAGATGGTGGACCTCTACAAGCGCACCGTGGCTGGGGCTAACGGAGCGAAGGAGGAACGTTCGATCCAAACGATGCCGGCCGACCGGCTGTGGCGGGACAAGGTCGTCGTCAACTCATCAGCACTGGACTACGGGGATGGAAGGATCAAGATCATCGACTTCGGGGCGTTCGATGAGAACGGAGGGTTAGCGCAATCCATCCAGAAAGGCAGCGGTTTCTCCATCAGGATGAGACTGACCGTCCATTCAGAAGTCCCGGACCCCATCTTCGCCATGACCATCAAGGATGTCAAGGGGAACGAGCTCACCGGCACCAACTCCAAGCTGGAGATGAGGGACCCCGGGCCGGTATTTCCAGGTGACGAGTTCGTGGTCGAGTTCCGATCTCCCATGCTCCTACAGGGCGGACAATACCTAATATCACTGGGATGCACCAGTTACGACATCGCCGGCGAGCTGGTCGTGCACCACCGACTTTATGATGTATTTTCCGTGTACGTGGTCGCCAGCAAGTTCGTGGTAGGTGCGTTCGACATGGGATTCGACATGAGCGTCGAGAGGTCCAGATAGGCGGACTGGGATGCCAGCAATGATTATCGTCGTTCAATAAGTTTAAATCGGCACAGCGTTTCAGACATTGCATAAAAGCCTAAGGGTTGGCGATGGGTATAATGCAGGGCGGACCTAGACTCGTGTTGGACCACGTCACCGGAACGGACGGATATTCCGACGGCGACGTGGAGGAGGACCTCCTCGCCTTGGCCTTGTCGGGCAAGGACCTGAATGAAGCGCTCCGCAATGACGATCGCTGGCCAGTGCTCTACCATTTCCATCCGAGGCGAAGGAATCTGCTGGAATGGTTCCCTTTCAAGAAGGAATCCTCCATCCTGGAGATCGGCGCCGGTTGCGGCGCCCTAACCGGCATGTTCTGCGAAAAGGTCGACCAGGTGACGGCCGTTGAACTTTCGGAGAAGAGGGCGAAGATCATCGCTGCCCGGTATCCAAAGGCCGGCAATCTGACGATTTTTGCGGGGCGCTTCGAGGATGTTCCGGTAGGGAACGGCTTCGACTATGTTACGCTCATAGGTGTTCTCGAATACGCCGGCAGATACGCCCGGAGCAACGATCCTTACATCGATGTACTGCGCAAGACCCGCGAATCCCTAAAGGATGGTGGAACCCTCATCCTGGCGATCGAGAACAAGCTCGGCTTGAAGTACTGGGCTGGAGCGCCGGAGGACCACTCGGGCAAGCTGTTCCAAGGATTGGAAGGCTATCCGGAGGAGAAGGGCTTCCGTACCTTCGGACGGCAAGAGCTGATAGGTCTGCTTAACAGCTCGGGTTTCAATGAAACGGAGTTCTTTTACCCCCTTCCTGACTATAAAATGCCCGATCGGATTTTCTCCGACCGCTTCCTGCCGCGCCCAGGAGAGATGGGGAGAAGTTCCCCCAGCTACGACCAGGAGCGCTTCGTGCTCTTCGACGAGGGGTTGGCCTGCGATAGCATATTGAGCAATAACGCGTTCCCCCTGATGGCGAACTCGTTCCTAGTGGTCTGCAGGCGTTGACATGGACGCGGTTAAGGTCGACTTCGTAAAGTACAACCGGGAAAGGCTCCCCCAATATAGCACCGAGACCATCGTCATGTCCTCCGGGACGGAGAGGTGGGTTTTAAAGAAAGCATTGACATCAGAAGGAGTCCCTCACGTTCTGAACCTGATCACTGGAGCGCATCTTTTAAGAGAACGTCTGCGTAACGTGAACGTGCCGAACACCGTCCCCGCGGAGGGAGCGGTTCGTATAGACTTCGTGGAAGGAACGTCGGTCGAGGACGAGCTCCTTCGAATGACCATGCAAGAGGACCGCGAAGGGTTCGTAGGAACGATAAAGAGATTCAGAACATACCTGGAAGCGCTTGGCAAGGCCGGTACCGGAGCGGAGATGAAGAGCCCGGTACGGGAACTTTTGGTCGAGGTGCTCGACGAGCATTTGGGTGAGATGATGCCGGTGGCCGACCTCGACCTCACCTTCGACAACGTGGTGGTAGACTGGGAGGGAAGGCATTGGATCACCGATCAGGAATGGGTCTTCGATTCCCCGATACCTATCTCCTTCGTATTGTACCGCAGCCTTTACGTTCTCTATCTCAAGCACGAAAGAAGGCTTAGGATGATCACGTTCCCTGAGGTGCTAGTGGAAGCCGAGGTTCCCGAGGTGCTCTGGGAACCGTATCGGAGGGCGTGCGAGCGATTTATCGACATGGTGTTCGGAAAGGGGCGCCCTCATCTTATTTCCAATAAGTACTGCAAGGCTGAGCGCAATCTCGCCGACCGGGAACTGCTCGAAAGTCGTGAGCAGCAATTATACGCCGCCAGATTGGAACTTGATGCCACCAAGGAAGCCTTGGCGGAGATGTTGGTCCATGCTAAGGTCCGTGAGGACCGCCTGCAGGACCAGGAAAGGCGTCTGGGTACGCTCAGTGGAGCGTTGGAGGAGATGCGGTCCTCCCTTGAGGAGAAGGAAGGACTCCTCGCTAGTAAACAGATAGAGCTAGAATCCGAAAGGTTACGCTCGACGGCCACGCACACTGAACTGGATAAGGAGAGAAGCCATGCCTTCAAGCTCATAGAAGAGCTGGAGGCGGAGCGCTCTCAGAGGAGCCAAGTGGAGTTCGATCTAACGAACGAGAGAGCCCGAAAGGCGGCGATACTCCATGAGCTGGAGGGCGAGCAGGTCCTTTCATTGCAGCTAAGGCAGGAATTAGACCTGCTTCGCACCGACCTGCGCATCGCCACTGAAGCAATGTCTAGGAAGGAATCAGAGCTTAGTGATCTTAATGATAAGATTGCGACGCTCACGATAGAACGAGACAACAATTTCGCCTACCTCCAGGACATGACGGAGAAGTTCATGTCCAAACAGGCTGAGCTGATGACCATGTCGGACTGGGCACGCAGCATGCAGCTCCGCCTGGAGTTCCTGGAGAGCATCCCGACCATCAAGATCGCTGAACGAGTCGCAAAAGCTCAAAAGCTGGGCGTGGAGAAGCTGCGCTCGGAAGGCCTGATATCAACTATTAAGGACATGGCGTTCAGGTATTCACCGCAACAGCTCCAGGAAATGTTCTATCACCAGGAGGCCTCGAACATCAGGGAGCTGAGGGACGACGCCTCGGGTAGGAACGTCCTAGTGGTTTTCCCAGTGATCCCCTGGGAGTTCCGGTGGCAACGGCCACAGCAAATAGTGTCCCGCTTCGCTGAGAACGGCTATACGGTCATCTTTGTCAACATGACGCTCACTGCCAAGGGCGCACGCTACCTCAACAACGCGGAAGCGCTCAACGATGTTAAGCTGGGAAAACTGCGAGACCATGTCTTCGAGGTACACCTCAGCACCGTTAACAAGATCAACGTCTACCATGAGCGCATCAAGGGAAGCGACCTGAACAATCTGGCTCACGGCCTCCTGTCCGTTTTGAGGGAGCTTCAGCCAACGTCGATAACCTATCTGGTGCAGTTCCCCGGATGGGGGCAGCTGGCGAACGCCGCCCGGTCCAAGGAGGGCGGGACCTTGGTCTTCGACTGCATGGACGATCATGCCGGGTTCAGCAACAACGCCACCGAGGTGGTGAAGCGCGAGACGAAGCTCATGGAGAGCGCCGATCTGGTGGTCACCAGCTCGGCCAAGCTGCACGAAAAGGCCCTGGCGTTCAACGACAACTCCATCCTGGTCCGCAACGGTACGGACTTTGAGATGTTCCACACGCTGGTCCCGAACGGCAAGCTGGATTCCATGAAGAAACCGATCATCGGCTATCACGGAGCGATATCCGAATGGTTCGACCCTGGTATCGTGACAAGGTGCGCGGAGAAGCACCCCGAATGGAACTTCGTTCTTATCGGTTCCACTCTAGGCTGCGAGGTGAACGGCCTTAAGAAACTGCCCAACGTTCACCTTCTAGGAGAAATGCCTTACAAGGACCTTCCCGGCTACCTTAACTATTTTGACGCCTGCATCATTCCTTTCCGGGTATGCGAGCTGACCATGGCCACCAACCCGGTGAAGTTCTACGAATACATTAGCAGCGGCAAGCCGGTGGTGAGCGTGAAACTGCCAGAGATGGAGCATTACTCGGAGATCTGTTACCTTTACGAGACGGACGATGAGTTCGAGAAGGGCATCATATCCGCCCTGGATGAAAAGGATGAAGAACTCCGGAAAAGAAGGATCGAGGTTGCCCGGCAGAGCTCCTGGGACCATCGTTTTCAGGATATACACTCACATCTCGCTGAGATGTCCGAGGGCAAGCATGGCAAGCGAAAGGTTCTATAGGCCAGGCATTCATTTGAGCCGGTCGACATGAGAGCTAGCCTAGTGGTCCTGACCTACAACCAGCTGAATGAGGGCACCCAACCCTGCCTCGATAGCCTGTTCCTATATACTCCCAAGGACCAGTTCGAACTGATCATCGTGGACAACGCCTCCTCCGACGGTACCCCGGACCACCTGCGCAAGGTCGCCGCGGAGCGTGATAACGTGACCCTGATCCTTAACCAAGAGAACAAGGGCTACGCCGGCGGCAACAACGACGGGATGCGCGCCGCCAAGGGTGATTGCGTCGTGCTCTTGAACAACGACACATTGGCCACCCCGGGCTGGCTGGATTCGCTTCTATCACCGTTGGAGAAGGACCGTTCCATCGGTCTGATCTGCCCGGTGACGAACTCGGCGGGGAACGAGCAGACCGTGGTAATTCCTTCGTTGAACGAAGAGAACTACGTGGAAGTTTCCCGACGTTATACGTCAAAGAACAAGGGCCATCTTTTCGACACGGAGAAGTTAGGCTTCTATTGCGTGGCCATGCGTCGTGACGTCATGGAGAAGATCGGTCTTCTGGACGAGAAGTTCGGACTGGGGATGTTCGAGGATGATGATTACTGCCTTCGGGTCAAGAGATCAGGGTACCGTCTGGTGATCAACGAAGGGTGCTTCATCTATCACAAAGGAAGCTTGTCCTTCAAGAAGCTGGAGAACAGGGAGTACCAGCAGATATTCCAACGCAACCGGGAATACTATCAGAAAAAGCATGGTCAGCCCTGGCTGTTCAACGATCTGACCCTTACCTACTTCCGCCACATGCAGGGGGAGATCGAATCCCTCCTGCGCAAGGACCATCCGCCGGTGGAGGCGGAGCGCATCGCCGCTCGGCTAAAGGGCTTCGAGTACCTCGTCCATCATGCCAGGGAGATGGAGAGGGACGCCGGGAAAGGGACGGCCAACAAGGAAAGGAAGTTATCCCGGGGCTTGGGCATGTTCAGGGACGAGTACCTAAAGGGAGATCGCCGCTCCAGGCTCCTCTTTCGAAGGAAGGTGAACAGGCGGTTCAGACCTCTGGAGAATCAGGAGGTCATCGATTCTCTGGGCGAAATGAGGCGTAAGGAAGGGTTCCAGCGATTGCTGGTATTCCAAGACCTGACCGATTTTTATGTTGGTAATAAGGAGAGCGCTCTAGCCAGCACCCTGGCTGATGCTGGTGTTACGGTCCTTTACGGAACGAACAATCGGGAGAAGGACGCTGTCGAGGTCATTGAGAAATTGAGCGACCACCTCTATCTCATGAACCAGGACCTCTTCGGGTTCCTGCCCCACCTGGTGACGGCCGAGGAGATTGTACTGTTCGTTGATCACTTTGCCACCCTCAGCGCCCTTCCCGAGCCTAGGCCATCTGCCTTGGTAGTGGACCTGACCGGTGGCCGTGAGGATGAACTGTGGACATTCTCGGAGGAACTGGCAAAAAACGGCACCAGGGCATTGTTCCTTTTGGACCGAAAAGTGAAAAAGGAGCTCTCGCTGCCTGATGGCCAGACGTCCCTTTGCTTTGATGGAAACGACGTTTCAGCCATCGTCCAATGGTTCGATCTTTAAGACCTCACCTCTTCCTCATCACCTGCATGACCATCACGGCCACCACGATCAATAGCAGCCCCAGTAGCGCGTAGCCCACCCAGGCCTCCATCTTCCCGTCCATGGAATCCTTGAGCTCGGCCAGCTCGCCCTGCGTCTCGTTAAGCTGGTCCTGCAGTTCGTCCAGGCGCTCATCGGCGGAAGATGTTTCGCTGACGGTCAGGTGCATCGGCATTACTTGGAAGTCCTGCCCTTCGTTCAACCCTAGCCCGACGATCTCCACCAAGTACGCTCCGGCGGGGAGGTCCTCGGATACCGACATCGGGAGGCACATCGATCCGCTCGATGAGTATAGGTCGTACACGGCGTAGCTTACCTCACCAGCCGTAATTACCGCCTTGCCCTGCATCGGCCCCGCCGGGACGAAGTTGGTCTGTAACGTGATGTTCAGCCAAACGCTCCCGCCCTGTACTGCGCTGCCGGAGCTCAACACCACATCCATCTCCCAGGCCTGCAGCGAGCGGACCGATCGTACGCCCTGTCCCTGATCGTTCCCTCCCCAGAGCATGATCCTGCCGTCCTCGAGCTCGCTGCCCCCTCCGTAACGGAACGTTGCCGAGAGAGCAGGAAGCTCGATGAAAGTCCCGCCGACGGTGTCATAGGCATAGGAGCTCTCCGCGGAGTTGAAGGCGTTCCTTCCGGCGAGGAAGCTTCCTCCCATGATGTACACCAGCCCGTCGCTCCCCATGACCGCCGTGTGACCGGTAAGGAAGACCGGCATCTGGGTCACGTAGGACCAATCGTTCCCCGGGATGTCGTAACGCAGCACTTCCCTGTAAGAGACGTCCCAATTGTCGAAGCCCCCGAAAAGCAGCAGCTCTTCCCCGTGGTTCACCATGGCCGCCCCCCGACGCCCTCCGCCCGGGATAACATCGCGGACGGTGAAGTCCCTGCTGTCGGTGTCGAAGGAATAGCATTGGTTGTAGTCGCTGCCCAGCCCGACCACCAGTATCTGGTGCTCGCCGATGACCGCGGACTGCAGGTTCATCCCGTCGGCGGGCATGGAAGGACCGACCGACCAAAGGTCCTGGGCCACGTCGTACATGTGCACCTTCCATTCATACTGGTAATCGGAGACCCGGCCTCCGAACACGAAGACTATGCCGTCAAGGTAGGAGCAGGTGGCCCCGGCCAGGGTGACCGGCGCGTTGGCCACTTCGGTCCAGACCAGATCGTAGGGGTCGAAGAGGTAGGCGCGGTCCGAGTATTCGGCCGCGGAATGATCGTATCCAAGACCCACGAAGATGCGCCCGTCCGGCAGCTCGGCGCTGACGAACTCCGAGAGGGCCGCGGGCATCTGCCCCTCCGTCACCCAATCCTCGGCCGCCTGGGCTCCGGGGGCCAGAGGCACCAGTCCCAGACCGATCACTAGCGATAATAATAGAACTAGCAGCTTGCGATGCATGACCACGCCATTCCCCCTTTGCCCAGCCCGTGGGCGTGTTCAATAGAATCTGCGCCATATTATTAATTTCACCATTCGAGGAAAAAATGACGGAAGGAGATGGGTTAAAGGAGTGGCCGGGCAGGCCACTGTTTATCGTATATCGGTTCACTTCCTGCGCATCAGCATTACCACCATCAGGACCACGGCCACCGCTCCCAGCGCCAGTATGACGTATCCGACCCAGGCGTCCAACTTGCCGTCGAGCGAATCCTTGAGGTCGGCCAGCTGGTCTTCCAAATCACCGATACGATCGGTCGGCGACGGCGCTTCCGTGACCGTGAACGTCAGCGGAGCGAAATCGATCATTCCCGGCACGCCAACGCCCAGGTCCACGTCCGTGACGTATACCTCGTACTCCCCAGCCTCCAGGTCCTCCGGCAAGGTCATCAGCACCGAGGCGGTGCCGTTCCCCATTCCCACCAGGTCGTACGTTCCGTAGGTCACGCCATCCTTCACCAGGTACGCTTTAGCGGCCATACCCTCCGGCCCGGCCGCCACGGCGTTCACGTCAGCGTACACGCGCACGGCGCTCCCCGGTCCCGCTTCCTGCACTCCCAGCCAAGCGCTCTTCTCGAACAGGTTCAGGGAGTACACCTCCTGGCTCACCACGTCCTCATGCTCCCCGCCGAACACGATAACCCGGCCGTCGTCGGTGGCGGCCATCCCTCCGTACACGACTTTCGTGGGCGCCGCAGGACATGGCCGGAAGGAGCAGTCCCTCAGGTCCAGGGCTCGGGACACCGGGGCACCAGAGAGGCTGAAGAAGGAGCCATAGAGGTGGACCAGCCCATCGCCGGCCAGCACCCCTTCGCTCGCAATTATCGGCTCGGACATCTGCCCGTGGACCTCCCAATGCCCGTTGAGGATGCCGTACCTGAGCACGCCGAAGGGCCTCTCCTCACTAGCGCTTGGATCGTGCCCCCCAATGTAGTACATCGAGTCCCCGGCCTTTACCAGCGTTCCCATACCGATGGGGTAGGGCAGCGTCTCGGCGGGATAGAAGGCCTGGAAGT
>Ga0209269_1000369_pt1 | contig 45240 bp, 47 predicted proteins | sample MTBAKMMethaMetaG_FD_187455 | JGI IMG/M metagenome (GOLD analysis project Ga0209269, IMG submission 187455) | Enrichment culture microbial communities from Arthur Kill intertidal strait, New Jersey, USA, that are MTBE-degrading - MTBE-AKM (Arthur... | ecosystem: Environmental > Aquatic > Marine >... | reverse complement strand
TTCTCGTGGACCGGCAAAGATCGATGCCTTGGTCAAGGTCCATTGGATCATCCTTGGTTGTTACTAGTGGATGCAGGGATAATGTATGTTTCGGACCGCCCCCGTCGGACGCAAGGACCTCATCTAGCAGGCTCGATAGGGACCTTGGCGCCGCCTCCCATGAGGTATCCTCCAAAGCTCAATGCCCATAGCGCCTCGGGATAGGCCACCCAACGCTCCAGGCCGCCCTCACCCAGCGGTCCGGCCGTTCCGGCCGCCCAAATGTAGACGAAGATCACCAGGGCGCAGAAGGAGATCATACCCAGTATGAAGGAAATCTGCTTGAAAGGCCTCTGCATTATTCTGCTGGAAAGCACCGCCGCCGCCGCTCCGGAGGTGAAGGCCAGTGCGGCGAAGAGCACGTGCGACGAACCGGTGTAATAGGGAAAGATGCCCACCCCTATCGCACCCACCCCCATGAGCATGGTGGGGGTGCTGATCCACCACCGGAAATCGCATCTGTTGAAGAGCAGGGCGCCCAGAACGTACAGGGAACCGGCCACGATCATGGTGGCGTTGAAAACGGTGGCCGAAGGTTCCGCGGCGGCCAGATGGCTGATGGTGTCATCCCCGACGTGATATCCTGGGAAGAGCGCCTCGGCGGTGATCATGCCCATGAACAGCACCGCTCCCGCTGCTACGATCAATGCGCCGGCAGTGCTGCGGAACCAGCCCCGGTCCCTCTCGCAACTTAACATGGCCATAGGTCATCTGCCGGGTGATTATTTGCCGGTTATGGTCTACGTGCGGCACCCTTGCACCACCGCATAGCGTAAAGAAATAACAGGTGAATATCGCCAAGGATGGAAAAGGTCCTGTTCGTCAGCGGTTCGGTAGGTCTCGGCCACGTCCAGAGGGACGTTCGCATCGCCAGGGAACTGATGGCGATGAAGGGCGAATTCCAGATGGTCTGGTTGGCGGCCGACCCGGCCACAAGGGTGCTGAAGGAGGAGGGCATGACGCTTCTCCCGGAGTGCCAAGATCGGGATGTCGGGACATCGGTCATCGAATCAGTGGCCGATGGGTCGCTCGGGGTCAACATGACCGAGATACTTTACCGGGTGAGGAGAGAGGACCGATACGCAAGGGCGGTCAAGGTCTTCGACGGTATCGTAAAAAGGGAGAGGCCGGACCTGGTGATAGCCGACGAGGCCTACGAGCTGGAGGGGGCGCACGCCCGAGGCGCGGGGAAGGAATGGCCGCCGCTCGTCTTCCTCTGGGACTTCGTCAAGGTTTACCCAGGCAGCTGGAGATGGCGGGACCTTCGAACCGCCCGCCTGGTGAACAAGGGATGGGACCAAGCTTTCCGCAAGGGCAAGGAGAAAGGCTGGACGGACATATTCCTGGGCGACCCGGAGGACATCCCCGATGAGAGGCTTGGCTGGGGCATGCTGAACGCCCGGCAAGGCGCGAGAAAGCGCTACATCTTCGCTGGCAATCCCTTGCAGTTCGACCCCGCCGCCTACGTGGACAAGGAGGAGGTCCGCCAACGGCTGGGGTACGGAACAGGCGGGCTGGTGATATGCTCCTCCGGAGGCACCTCGGTCGGCGAAGAGCTTCTCCGGCTATGCCTGGACGCCTACCCGATGATGAAGGAGAAGGCGTCCGACCTGCGCATGTTGGTGGTGAAGGGTCCTCGAATGAAGGCGGACCTGGGCGATGCCCCGGAGGGGGTGGAGGTCAGGGATTACGTTCCAAGGCTCTTCGAGCACTTCGCCGCGGCGGACCTGGCGATCGTGCTGGGCGGCGGAGGCTCGACCCTGGAACTGGCCGCGTTACGGAAACCCTTTCTCTACTTTCCGTTGGAAGGGCATTCCGAACAGCAGAGGAACGTATCAGAGAAGCTGGAGAGGCACGGGCTGGGGGTCCGATGCTCCTTCTCCAGGACCACGCCGCAAAAGCTGGCGTCTTTGGCGATGGAGAACATGGGCAAGAGGCCCGCGGTCCCGACCCTGTCCCTGGACGGATGCCGCAACGCAGCGCACATCATCGCGGACCTTCTGAAGGAATAGACGATCGGACAGGACGGACGCCCATCTGAATGCGTACGAACCGTTCAGGAGATGAACCTGCCCCGTTCGTAGATCAGCTCCCCATCGGCCCAGATCCTGCCGTTCTCCCGCATGTCGCACAGCATGTCCCAATGGATGGAGGACATGTTCTCTCCCAACGCCTCAGGCAACGAACGCCCGATGGCCAGGTGAACGGTCCCTCCGATCTTCTCGTCGAAAAGCATGTTGCGAGTGAACTTCCCTATGCCGTAGTTGGTGCCTATGCCTATCTCGCCGACCCTGGACGCCCCCTCGTCCACTGTCAGTAGCTGCTTCAGGATGTCCTCTCCCTTGGTCGCTTTGGCCTCTACCACCTTGCCCTTTTCGAAGACCAGTCGAATGTCCTCCACCTCCCTTCCGTAGCTGATCCCCGGGAAGGAGAAGCGTATGTGCCCCTCCGCGCTGTCCTCGATCGGACTGGTGAACACCTCCCCGTCGGGGAAGTTCTGTAGGCCGCAGCAGTTGATCCACTTCCTGCCCTCCACCCGCATTATCAGGTCCGTGCCCTCGGAAACGATGCGCAGTTCCTTCTTCTGGTCCAGCATTCCGCAGAGGGCCTCCTGGGTATCGGCCACCTCCCTCCATGCGGCCACCGGGTCGGCCTTGTCCAGCAGGCAGGCCCCATAGACGAAGTCCTCGTACTCCCGCAGCGACATGGAGGCGTCCTGGGCGGAGGCGCTGGTAGGGAATTGGGTGCCGCACCAACGCAGCTTCCCCTGCTTCTCCCTTTCATCGAAAAGCTCCATTATCGCCGCGGAGCTCTTGACGCGAGCCCCGATCTTGGACACGTCCACGTTGGAAAGGGCCTTGGTGTTGCTCTCCCCCCACAGGGATATGAAGACGTCCGCGGTCTCCGCGGCCAGACGAAAGATGGGCGCTTCTCTGGCCAGCTGCTCCGGGGAGCCTCGCTTGAGGAGGATCTCCTTGAACTCCTGGTCCTGGAGCATGGGGTGCGGGTGGGCCCCCAGGTCCACCACCTCTCTGTAGATGGCCTTCATCAGGGGCAAGGTCTCCACATCGCCGGCGATGTAAACGTCCTCCCCCTCCTTGATCTTGGTACTATAACGCGCCAGGACCCTGGCCATGGCGTCTGTCCGCTGGTCCATGGGAATGTATGGATGCTTTTCATAAATAATCATTCGAACGCATCGATCTTGATGCCGTTATCAGAACCCCCTTTTCCTTCAGCCTTCCATTTAGGCCGTCGATCAGCCCTTGCTCGAAATAGTTGAAGTAGGCGAAGGAGACCAGGCCAGATATGATGAACAAGGTCAGCGAATACCCTGCCAGCTGCCAAATGATCACGTCCGCTCCGATCTCCTCCACCCAGGCGGACCATCAGGAAGAGCGTTCCAAATGCCACCATGGTCTGGATCCTCCTGTTCCTGGCCCCCCTGTGCGAGTAGAAGTCCTCGCGCACCCCGTCCACTCTGGCCCCCAAGGCCTCCAAGGTGGACCAGGGAAGAACGAGCATGGGCACCAGGATGAACGCGATCTAAACCAGCCCGAACGTCTGGCTGAAGGACATCGACTCGAGCAGCACCGGGTTCAGGCTTATGTAGGCCGCCAGAAGCATTCCTAAGGCCAGCTGCCAGATCAGAGCCCTCTTGAAGCGGTCCCTCACCACACCCGCGTCCACGGGCTCCGGGTCTAGCCTCAGGGTGCTGGGGAGCAGCACACGCCGGAAGGACACGAAGATACCGAAGGCGGCCGATAGCCAAGCCACCGCGCCTTGGTCACAGGCCGCTGAGATGACAACGGCCACGAGCCAAACGTTTATGATGCCCAGGAACAAGGCCCAGACGTCCAACCCTCTCGATCTTTTCAACCGATCTCTCATGTCCGCAGGACGATCATTCCATATGTCCTAATAAAAAAACGTCCGATGGACCTAGTCCTCTAGCATGGAAAGGTCGCCGACCTCGTGCCCGCCCTCCTTGGCCTTGAGCACCCGGCGCATGATCTTTCCGGAGCGGGTCTTTGGAAGAGCCTCCACGAACTCGATCTCCCGTGGGTAAGCATAATATGCCAGGCGAACGCGGACGAAATTGGTGATGTCCTCCCGCAGACGGTCAGAAGGCTCGTTTCCAGGGCGCAGCACGATGAAGGCCTTGACGATCTCGCCGCGGAGCTCGTCCGGTTTGCCCACAACGGCCGACTCGGCCACGGACGGATGTTCTATCAGCGCCGACTCCACCTCGAATGGACCGAGGCGCTCCCCGGAGGTCTTGATTACGTCGTCCGCCCTCCCCAGGAACCAGATGTAACCGTCCTCGTCCTTGTAGGCCTGGTCACCGGAGGCGTACCATCCAGGTACATAGAAGTACTCGCGGTACTTGGTGACGTTCTTCCATATCCCGGTCATCATGGACGGCCAACCCGGCCTCAGGGCCAGGAACCCCTCCTTGCCGGGCGGTAGCTCCATCCCGTTCTCGTCCACCACCGCCGCGACGACCCCCGGGACCGCCTTGCCCATGGAGCCGGGCTTGATGGTCATACTGGGGAAGTTGGAGATGCAGGGTGCGCCGGTCTCGGTCTGCCACCAGTTATCGTGGATGCGACGGTTCAACACTTCCATGCCCCAGCGGACCACATGGGGGTTGAGCGGCTCTCCGGCCGAGCACACTTGTCTGAGGGATGAAAGATCGAACTCTTCGACCACCTCGTCCCCGGCCTTCATTAGCATGCGGAGGGCCGTGGGTGCGGTGAACCACACGTTAACCTTGAAGCGGTCTATCAGAGAGTACCATGCCCGGGCATCGAACCGCCCTTCGAAGGAGATTATGGTGTTCCCCAGATACCACGGGCCGAATATGCCCATGGACGTCCCGGTCACCCATCCGGGGTCGGCGGTGCACCAGAATATGTCGCCTTCCCTCAGGTCCGCCACATACTTGGCGCCGGAGAGCTGCTGGAGCATGGCCCGATGCGGAAGGACCACCCCCTTCGGCTTCCCGGTGGAGCCGGATGTGTAATGGATGATGTAAGGTTCGTCCGGCCGCATGCTGACGGCCGTGAAGTCGGAGGAACCAGATGAGACGATCTCCTCGTAGGTAACGGTTCCCTGAGGCGCGTCGTCGCCCACCACGATGATTCGCGGTGGGTCGCTCACGTCCTTCAATATGGACGATATGCGTTCGAACAGGTAGGGGGAGGTGATTATGGCCTTCGGCCCTCCGTCCATCAGACGGTCCTTGACCGCTTCCGGTCCCAGGGCAGAGAACAAGGGGCCGGCGATCCCTCCCATCTTGACGATACCTATGACCGAAATGAACAGCTCGAAACGGCGGTCCAGATAGACGAACACCCTGTCACCGCGTTGGATACCGACCTTCAGCAGCCCGTCAGCGAACTGACTGGAAAGCGTAGACACCTTCTCGAAGCTGAGGGAATGGACCTCGCCGTTCGCTCTAACGGAATGAATGGCCACCTGGTCCTTCCGGTCCCCCCGACCATGGCGGTCCACCGCCTCGGCGGCGACGTTGTAGGGTCCTCCCCAAGACCAATCGAACTCCTCGTTCAACAAGGCCCAGTTGAACGCGGCGTACGCGGTGTCGTGATCCCGTAGATTACCGGGTTTTGTCGGGGGGATGACCTCTTCCATCTTTCCGCTTCCGTGAATGCCGGGTTAATGTTGATACGGTATAAAATCTAACAGGTGAAGCTTCGGGCGAGCAGAATGAAGGGGTTCCGGCCTAGATCTTGGAAGGATGATAGGGAGATCGCAGGCGATGTATAAGGTCTAGACAACAAACCGTATCATGACGCCCGCTTCCCATGCAAGTAGATGAAATACCCCGCCAGGACGATCAGGTCTACCGCCGCCACGACGATCAAGATGGTGATGGAATTCGCATGTTCAGAAGGGGTCAAGGCCGTCACCGAGTTTTCCGTACCTATCAGCACAACACTGTCGTCTACAAGCAATATGGAGGTGCATCCGTCTCTCATATCATCGCTCATCAGGTATTGCCACTCGCGCCCCCCGTCCATACCGATCTTGAACAGGTAGCCGTCATCCAACACCAGCGCACCGCCGGAACCGTAAGTGGCGATGAAATAACCCGCTCCCTTCTCACTCCAAACAATCTGTCCATCAAGGTCCACGCCGAACATTCTGTTCTGCCCATCATTACAATATATCATACCCTGACCATCGACCGCGGCCGCCCACATCTCACGGCAACTGAGCACGTTCGGAGGGTCCTCCGTACTGCTGAGGTTCACCGTCCATCTTTCATGCCCATCGACATCATCATAGGCTGAGAGACGAACGAGATAGGTCCCATCCGGCAAATAATAAGGATGGACCATATATGCGATCCCCGTCACAGGTCTAGCGGCGAAAATGGACGACCACGTTCCGACCATCCTTATCCGCCATATCTCCGTTCCGGCACCATCGAGACCGATGTTGTACGTACCATCAGGACTCCACATGTAAAAACCGATGGTACCGTTGCTCGGTATGGTGGTCCCAGAGCACAGGTGGTGATCCCCGGTGTCCCCACCGTTAATGTCCTTGGTCCATATCAGATGGCCTCCGGCATCGATCGACATCAGCTCGTCGCAAGCATACACCCACACCTCTTCCTGCTCATCGAACGCCATCTCATAATGCCGTGCGATGACCGTTCCGTTCTCGAAGGCCCCCCACAGCTCCAAGGACCCGTTGTCCACCACAAAGCTCCAGCGGCGATCACCCTCTCGGTCCAAGGAGGTCAGGTTACATATGGCGTACCCAGCTAGATATTGGTCGCTCGGGTCCCTCCGATCCAAGTAATACAGGTTCCCGTCCGCCCCCATCATCATATCATAACGGACGCCGTGACCGATCTTCCAAAGGACCTCACCATGAGGGCCCAAGGCCAAATAGTAGCTTTGCCAGGTCTCATTGTCCTCGGCCAACAAGGTCTCCTGAACGTAGGTTACACCCTCATCAGCGAACATCACGGTATAATCATGCGTGTAATTGCCCACCACATTGATGTCCCTGTAGCTCCAGCTCTCATCCAGACCGTTCCGGTCCAGGTCCCATCCGATCAGACCGGCGGCTAATATGGCCGAAGCGAACAGGAAACATATGATCACCAGCGCCCCCAAGCTGGTTCCCTGACCGGGACCTTTCCCCACGAGGAATTCACACCAATTCGCATAATATTAAACCATCGCCAATTTTTTCAATTCCGACGCGGGCTCAGTGACGGGGCGACAGGACCGAATACTCGATCACCAAGAAGGGTGAGCAGTTCCTGATGGAGTTCAAGCGAATGGAGAACTTCGCCGACGCCTTCGGACTGGAGATCTGAAAGGTTTGATGAAAATATTATTCAGTGCTAGCAGGTAGCGCGGCGGTCACCGCCATTTATATTACCCCATCTCGAGAGTAGTATCAATCATGACGGAAGGAGGTACCTCCACCCCTTGCCGGAAAGGGATATCAGCGCTACTATTCTTGATCTTGATCGCATCAACTCTGACTCTCATATCCACAACCCAACCGATCGAGGCAAATCCTCCATTGGCCCGAAACGCCGACGGCTGGGCGCTCGAGGTGATAGACGAGGAATGGGCCGTAGGGATAAGCAACTCCGTGGCCATCGATCAGCTGGGCGCGGTCCACGTTGTCTATTCGGACAGCACCAACTATCATCTGAAGTACGCCAACAATGTCGAGGGGCGCTGGAACATATCGGTGATCGATGATGATGGCATGACCAACAGCGGAAGCTACTGCTCCATCGCCCTGGATTCCCATGGCAAGGTGCACGCCAGTTATTATGTGAACGGCGATCTGATGCACATAACCAACGCTGGAGGCGAGTGGACCAGGGAGGTCGTTGACACCGGCGGGGTCGGCAGGGACACCGACATAGCCATAGATGCCGAGGACAAGGTCCACATCAGCTATCTCGACTACTTCCACGAGGACCTGAGGTACGCCACCAACGCCGGAGGGGACTGGGCGAACTACACCGTGGACAGTGAGGGCTCCGTGGGCAATCATCCATCTATCGCCCTTGATACCGAGGGCTTCGCTCACATCTCTTATTTCGACGACATGAACAATGACCTCAAGTACGCCACCAACGCCGGTGGGTCCTGGGAGGTAGCGAGAGTGGACGACTACGGTACGGTCGGAGAGTCCTCATCCATAGTCACCGACGCGGACGGCCACGCCCATATTATGTACTTTGACTACACCAACTGGGACCTGAAATACGCAAACAACACCGGGGGAAGCTGGGTCAGCACGGCCGTCGACGACGGCCCCGGAGTGGGCCAATTCCCCTCGCTGGCCATCGACCCCCGGGGAACGCTGCACTTCACCTACACCGACATCACATTGCAGGCCCTCAAGTATGGAACGCTATGCAGCGGGCTGCTGACCGTGGTGGAGGTGGACCACTCGGCCAGCCTCGGGCAGACCTCCCTGGCCGTGGATGATGAGGGAAGCGCGCACATCACCTACAACCAGGCGAACAAGAACGACCTGCTCTATGCCACCAACGACTTCTGGTACCGGGAGACGGTGGACGATTCGCCGGGCGCCGGGGAGGATTGCTCCTTGGCTTTGGACGACCGAGGTGTCGCACACATCGCCTACTATGATTCCGTGACCGGGGACCTCAGGTATGCAAACAACGCCGAGGGGCGTTGGAACACCGAAACGGTGGATTCCAACGGGAACGTGGGGGCGGAATGCTCACTGGCCGTGGACGCGATGGGACGAGCTTACATCGCCTACCAGGATGTTACGAACAGCAAGTTGAAGTTCGCCACCAACGAGGACGGAGGTTGGGCTACCATCACCCTCTTCCAACAGGTGAGCGCAAGCGAACCGTCCATAGCCCTGGATTCAAACAACAAGGTCCACATGAGCTTCTACCTTGAAGGAAATGGAGACCTTGGGCACGGCACCAACGTGGATGGGGATTGGTCCTACGAGGTGGTCGATTCATTATGGGACACTGGGAGTTTTTCGGATATAGCGATTGACGAGAACGACAAATTGCATATCAGCTATCATAACGCCGATAGCAAAGAGGTCAGGTACGCCACCAACGAGGACGGGTCATGGCACAACTATGCGGTCGACACGTCCGGCGAGACAGGGTCATACACATCCATCGACATCAACGATGATGGGTTCGCCTACATCGCCTATTACGACATATCCAACAAGGACCTTAAAATGGCGATTGGGCAGAACAATATCTGGCTCTACGCCACCGATGATTCACTGGGGGACGTAGGTATGTATGCCAGCTTGGCAGTGGAGGACGACGGTGGGGGGAGCATCGCTTATTACGACAAGACGAACGGCGACCTCAAGTACATCACCGGGGCGGGAACGGGTTCTCGCATCTGCCGCGTGGACTCTTCTGGGGACACAGGGCTAAGCTGCTCGTTGGCATTGGATCCCGCGGGTAACGCTCACATCGCCTATTACGACGCAACCCAATCGGTGCTGAGGTACGCCACCAACTCACCTTGGCGGTCGGTCCTGGTGGACCCATACGGCGATGTCGGCATGTCCAACTCCCTGGTGCTAGACGCTGAAGGCAACGCCTACATGTCCTATTACGACAACAGCGGTGGCGACCTGAAGTACGCCACCAGCAAGAACGGGGATTGGACGACCACCAAGCTGGTCTTGGGTAGCGGTGTGGGCGCATACAACGACATCGCCCTCGATCCCCAGGGGAAGGTGCACATTTGTTATTATGACGATTCGACGAAGTATCTGAAGTACATGAACAACACCGGGGGCAGCTGGGTATCGCAGACCCTGGACTCGACCGGAAATGTCGGGCAATACTGTTCCATGGCCATTGATGACCTGGGAAAGGTCCACATCTGCTACATGGACTACACGGAGAGGGACCTGTTGTACATCACCAACTCCGGGGGCAGCTGGGCCAAAGGAACCATCGACGACTCGGGCGATGTAGGATACTATTGCTCGATAGACGTGGATTCCGAAGGACGCGCTCATGTGGCGTACTACGAAGCCGGAAGCAACTACGACCTGAAGTACGCCAACAACACGCAGGACTGGTTCGCCCCCATGACCCTGGACCCAATCGGCACCACCGGTCTGTACCCATCCATCGCAGTTGACGGGCAGGACAAGGTACACATCTCGTACTACTCCTCAAGCGCCAGTCAACTGATGTACTACAACAATGTCAAGGGGGGTTGGGCGCAGACCGTCGTTGACAGGGGTGATGTGGGGAAGTATTCCTCAATCGCCACGGATGATATGGGCAGAGTGCACGTAAGCTATTACGACGAGGAGAACGCCTCGTTGAAGTACGCAGTGCTATACAACGGCAGGTGGACCAATGGCTTCGTGGACCGCGGGGGCATGGGCGAGTTCTCCTCCATCGCCGTGGATCTGAACGGCAGGGTGCACATCAGCTACTACGAGAGGGGCGGCGGGAACCTCAGATACGCTATGGAGATGTCTGAGCCGACCGAACCGCTCTACCTCATGACCGAGGAATCGGTGGGTGGGGTGACGCTTAATTGGGGCGCGCCGCTATACGATTACGGCTTTCAGGTGACCGGATATTACATCTATCGGGGCACCTCGTCCGGACAAGGCGATCTGCTGGCCATCGTGGGCAACGTGACCGAGTTCACGGACAACACCGTCGGGGAGGACACTTATTACTACTGGGTGTCCGCAGTAAATGCCGTCGGGGCTGGAAAGATGAGCGCGGAGGCGTCCGTCACGGTGGTCTCCATCAGTACGGTCCCAGACGCGCCAAGGAACCTGAACGCGGAGGCGGGCAACGGTACTGTGCTATTGACATGGGACCCGCCGGAAGATGATGGTGGGACGCCCATAATCGGTTACAAGCTGTACCGGGGGACCTCCGAGGGGGCGGTGGTGTTCTGGTTGAGCGTGGGGAACGCTACCTCCTTACTGGATGATAACGTGGAGAACGACCAGACCTATTATTACCGGGTCTCCGCGGTCAATGCTGTGGGCGAAGGGCCGTTGACAGATACGGAGAGCGCCACACCTTCGGTCGATGCTGGAGATGATGGGGAAGGGAACGATCTTCTGCTATACATCGTCATCATCATCGTGGCCTTGGCCGCCGTCGCCGGGATCGCCGTGCTACTTCTTAAAAGAAAGAAGTAGGTCCCCCAAACCCCTTCCTATCTTTCATTTTAAAGCAATTTAGCTGCGAACTCCTCGACCACCTTCTCCCATCCCTCCTTCAGCGGTCCCTTCATGGTGTCCCCTCTCACGTAGACCTTGAGCTCGGCCACCTTGACCGCCCCCTTCTCCTTCAGCAGGGCATCCATGGTCGGCAGGTTCTGCTGGTACTTTTCGATCTCCTCCTGCGACGGCATCTCCCCTGTCTTCTTGTTCGGCACTGGTTCACCGTGTGTCGCTATCAGGGCGTACTTGGCACCGTTGGGAAGCGCCGCCTTCTTCAGGAAACGCCTCATCTTGCTGATGGGCTTCCCCAACCGGGTCGGGGCGCAGAACACGTATAGGTCGGCCGAAGGCACGTCCTTCGGCTTCGCGTCCCTGACGTGCCTAAAGTTGGCCTGATGCCCCTTGGCCACCAGCAGGCCCTGCAGGTAGGCCACCACCTTCTCCCCGTTCCCGAACTTCGAGGCATGAAATATTTCGACCTTCATAGAGATCCCCAAGATTTATTGATTTATCTCATATTTAAGTCGTGTTTAACGGTCTTCGGACCGTGACAAGCCTCATCCGCTCGCTACGAATCACAGATGAACCTCTTTGATGTGAGCTGCACCATCATCATATATCATGAGATTACCATGTATCCGGTCAGGAGAGGAGCATGGGGAGGACCGGATCGCTGATGGGTCTGCTCAAGCCTGAGCTGCCCTTATCCGCCGGGATATGCGTGGTGGTGGGAGAGGCGTTAGCCTTAGGGCACCTGCCTGAGCTTTGGATGGCGCTATGGGGCTTCCTCATAGGCTTTCTGATATCCGGCTCCGAGATGGTGTCCAACGACTACTTCGACCTGGAGGTGGACCGGGTGAACCATCCCGACCGCCCTCTGCCCTCCGGGCAGGTCAGCGTAAGGGAGGTGCTGTACTTCACCGCCCTGCTCTCCATCTCTGGACTGCTGGTATCGGCCTTGCTGGGACCGCTGACCCTCGCCTTCACCGCTGCCCTGTGGGCGATGGGCATGCTCTACAATTGGAGGCTGAAGAGCCTAGGGCTGCCAGGGAACGTTATAGTTGCCACCTCGGTGGGCATGACCTTCGTTCTGGGCGGGATCATCGTCGGCCATCCGGACGACGGACTGGTGTGGACCTTCGCCCTCATGGCCTTCCTCTTCGACCTGGCCGAGGAGGTCTCCGGCGGGGTGATGGATGCTGAGGGGGACGCATTGAGAGGTTCCAAATCCTTGGCCATATCGTTCGGCAGGAGGGTGGCCATGTCCTGCGTCACCGCTCTGTTCGCCGCCTTCATCATCGTCGGGACGATACCTTTCCTGCTGGGGTGGCTGGGCCTCCCGTACATGCTGCTGATGCTGGCATCCTACGTTGCGATCGCGGTCATGGTGTCAAAGCTATGGAGGGTGAGGACGCCCGAGGAGGGACGCAACGTCCAAAGGATGCTGTACTTGGTCATGATCTCTTTCATAATCGCCATATTCGTCGTCGTTGTGGTCTGAGAACGACGAACATCGATACAACGCCTCCAGATGAGAGCGACGATGTTCAATGAACTTACGGACCGGTCCCGTTCTTTCGTGACGCGCCGTTCCCGTTCAGCTTGTACCCGGTGCCCTGGAAGATGGCGATGAGCTCTCCGCCATCGTACACCTTCACCTCGTACAGGGAGGTCCTCCTGGTCTCCGAGGTCTTCCTCGCCACCGCTTTCAGATGACCCTTCCCCGGCCTGATGTAATTAATACTGGCGACGAGGGCCACCTGCGTATCCAAGGTCAGATTCGAGGCCAGGGCGAAGGCCTGGTCCGCCAGGGTGAAGATCGCTCCCCCATGCGCACCTCCCACCGCGTTCAGCTTGTTCCCGGCGTCCATGGTGACGACTACCTCGCCGTCCTCGGATATGGACTCTGTCCTTATCCCCATCTCCTGCATCAGAGGGACGTCCATCATCCGCTGCAGGCGCTCGCAAACCTCCTTGGACAGAAAAGATCCCCATTCGACCATAACGTTCGCTCCATGGAATAGGTGGGATTTAACCGGTTAGGTCGGGGACGAGCGTCCCACACGTTCGAGCGGGCCGCCATGGAAGGAAGCATCCCTGGTCGGTCCGCTGAGGGCCAGTTGGCCCTTGGAGACGAAGGATCACCTTACCCTGCTTCCGCAATTGCTGCAGAAAGAGCCTTCCCCGCTCAGCGGAGAACCGCAGTTCATGCAGAACTTTGGGGCTTGTACAGTCCCTGTCGCGACGGGCGCGGCAACTGCCGGTGCAGGCGGCTCCTCGATCCGTGCCTCGGCTTCGAAGGTCTGCTCGGTCCGCTCATCCGCGACGACGGGGGCGTCGACCGATGAGCTTGGAGGCGTCACGAAGGGGCCGGCCTCATCATCGATCTGCTGCGTCGGCTCCTGACCCGGTCCGTATTGAGGCGGTAACGCGTTCGTGCCGATCGGCGGGTAGGGCGGGTACTGCTGCGTCCTTTGTATCAGGGCGGCCCTTTCAGCGCGTCTCTTGTTGGAGACCAAAACGACCACGATCGCTATGACCAGCACCGAAAGTAGAAGTATGATCGGGATGGCCCAGTCCATGAAACCATAGTTCTCGATCGCAGGCTCTGCCACCACGAACGAGGTCTTGGGGCCCAAGCCGGCCGAGTTGTGCGCCGCCACGGTGAACAGGTATACGTTTCCGTTGTCCAGGTCTTCTATGGTGACGGTCGTGCCGTTGACCTTGGTCACCTGGACCCCGTCCTGATAGACGACGTAGTAGTCGATATCCGTCACGCCTTCGTACGCAGGCGCGATCCAGCTCAATGTAGCCGAACCATCGCCATTGACCACCTCGAGGTCAGTTGGCGTTCCTGGAAGGTCTCCCACCCCCACCGGCGCGATGACCACCGGGGAACTAACCGGTCCCATGCCATCGGCGTTATGCGCCGCCACGGTGAACTCATATTCGACCCCATTTTCAAGTTCTGTAATGACCGAAACGGTGTTCGTGGTGATGGCGACCTGCTCTCCGTCCTGATAGATGACGTAGTAATCGATCGCCGCTCCTCCGTCACTGTTGGGGGGCGACCAGGTCAGGGTCACCGAACCGTCGTTCGCCTCGGCGGACAGGTCCACCGGTGCACCCAGCTCTGTCCCCACCTCCAGCACGTACGCCTCGTCGTATTCTTCCGGCATCTCGCCGATGTCCCAACCTAGCCCGGTGGTCTCGCAGTAATAGTACCGTACTCCGTCCACCGCATAGTACCAGCCATCCAGGCCTGTGCAGTTGATCCCCACCGCAACATGGTCATCGAATATCAGGAGGGCCGTTTCGTACCCTAGGGCGGCCATGATGGTGGAGTACAGAAAGGACATGTCCTCGCAATCCCCGGTACCTTCGTACAGGGTCTCCACAGGGAAGCTCCAGTAATCGGTCGTTGAATGGGTCTCGAGGTCCGTTGCATATGGCAGTGTCTGCACGAAGGTCAATACCAGGCCGGCCAGCTCCGCCTCGTTCTTGTCGGCCTGCTCCCCCAGGTCGTCCAAGCCTTCTGCCAGATAGACGATGACGCTGTCGTCGACGGTGATGAAGTTCAGGGCGTTGTCGCGGTCGCTGGGAACGGACATGAACCTCTCTATTTCGTAATCCGCGTAGTAGCTGTATCGCTCATAGCTCAGATCGAAGCTGACGGAATAGTCATCATGATCGTAGGTCCAGGAATAGGTGATGGTACCGTTGCCTTCCGAATAATCGGTCATTACCACGGGCTGATCGCCGACCGAGATCGAAGCCTCGTCCTCACACAGACAGAAGGGGTAGGTCACTTCTACGCACTGGGACGATATGACGGTCGAACAGCCATCCTCCGTTCCCAGTAAGCTGCCCCCAACGGGCAGCATGAGCATGAAGACCAACAGTAAGGAAATGAAAGATGTTAGAAATCGTCCCCGTACTTTATTCAATGACTCCCCTCTCCATTGTCAATCGAACCGATCGTTCCGCATTCAGATACGTTCCATATAAATGCTCAGTACGATTCGTCCATTCGTCGACTGGTGCGGAGAATATGCGAGACCGAGCTGCAAGATCCCAACAACTATCACGAATTCCGATGCGCCATGAAAGTTGCCGGAAAGGACGATCACAAGACGATTATGAACACCTATGAGCGCACGGTGATCGGACAGGGGGATGCAAGGTACGATTATGCACCCATACCATCAAGGAACGAAATGAGCGCATGCGAGAAGTGGTCCTTCTGTCCCCTAGGAAACCTGGCGCTGATCGACAACGCCGACGAGGGACCCCTGAACCCGAGCGGGCATACGAACACCAGTATGGAATACAACATGATGACAGACAGCGGGACACCGTTACCATCTCGAGCATGAGCATGGAGGACGCGTTCTTCATCTACGACGCTAACGGCTCCCATCTATCGACCGCCTACTCCTCTGTCGCCTTTGGAACGGCAGCCGAGGTGACCTACGGATTCCCCGGGCTAGCGTACAAGGAGACCACGTCCATCAAGAGCGACCCTGAGGTGACCGTGTATCATGATCCGATCAAAATCTCCGGTGATGATGACGGGGGATCGGGCTCCCCTATCCTTCTCTCAGGGATCGCGGCGGCGGTTATGGTGGCGATTATAGGATCGGTCCTGGTCTGGATGAAAAGAAGGAAGGGATGATGGCTTTACGCCATCTCAAACTCCTATAATTTCAACCGGGCTCCTTCATGATCGACTCTCATGTCGCCATCATGCGAGGGCCGGTAGATGATAACCCAACGCTAACGCTCTCATCGTTCTGCGCATTTTAATCGTTATTGCAACTAAAACCGGCCTGGTAGATTGGATGGGATGAAAAGCCGATATTAGAATTCACGGTCCAGAGGTGACAACATGGCCAAGATTGGAAAGAAGGCTGACAAGGTTGCTAAGGACGCCGCTCCGAAGAACTGATCGCGATCAGTCACCGCATAATGACGCGAATGAACGCGTCAAACCTTTTAGTTTCATATTTTCTAAAATTATAAGCAATCATGATATAACCGGTCTCCAACTGGAGATTTCCCAATTTCTCTCGAATCATTAGCAAGATAACTAGGTGGGTAAAGCCATACAACTTTGACGGGCTGCGCGTACGTAAATAAATAATCAATATTCCAGATTGTAGAATGAACTAGATACTATTAAGGTGGGTAATTTTGGTTAAATCAGTTCATGACCGAAGGGGAAGTGCAAGGAAAACCTGTTAATCCAAAAAGAAAGAGAAAGATTATTGTCACTTTAATCGTTAGTGCGATAGTGATTTTAGCTGTTGTGTACCTAGCCCTATTCAATCCGTCTACTTCACTCGATTCTGGCGTTCACGATTCAGATGGGGATGGATACGCTGATGACGACGATGCATTCCCGAATGATTCAACTGAATGGTTGGATACTGATGGTGATGGATACGGCGACAATTCAGACGCGTTTCCTAATCTAGCAACCGAACATGTTGATACAGACGAGGACGGGGTTGGGGACAATTCGGATGCCTTCCCTTCTGATTCCACTCAGACCACAGATCGAGATGGTGATGGACACGGGGACAACCCGCAGGGCAACAATCCAGATCAGTTTCCAGACAACCCCAATGAATGGGCGGACTCAGATCTTGATGGTGTGGGAGACAATGCGGATTTTTATGACCTTGGGAACGGGAAGATAAAGATCTCAATCACTTGGTTCCAGTGTGATGGTACCGCGGACATGCTCAGTGCGGCAGATCCATATTTTATCATTTTGGTCGATTCGAACTCGGATGGTTATTTTGAATCGACATATACTAGCGGTACAACTAACGATGATGATACGGTAACGAACCCTTATTCCATAATTATCGACCTAAACGATGATGTTGCATCATTTAAGTTCGCGATAAAGGTGTATGATGATGACGTCGATGCTGACGATACAATCGATTATTGCCCATCACCTTCTGGAACTTATTATTCAATGACCGTGAGCGCACCGTATTCGCAATCATGGTCTTATGATGGGGCTGATGATCTCCAGAACAATGAGATCGATTGCGAACTGAACTATTCGATATCGATCGTCAGTTAAACCCATTCCCTTAATTTTTTTATTTTTAACAAGGGGCACCCTCTGCCGATCTAACGCTTTGATGAGAACGGCAGGGGCATCAAGTGAGCTCGCGCGGATGTCCCGGAGACGGAGCACCTGATTATTTACAGCTATGGCAGGTAACTCTCAGAGTATTGGATCAGCGTTCTGAATTGCGTCACGATAAGGGTGTTGAAGCGCTCGGGAGTATACAAGCCCGGGCCGCACTACCGCAATCGCAGGACCCGGGTCAGTACACAGTGGGGGCGGATGGCAGAGTGAATTATAGGCCTCCGCGGATCGTCTCCGAATCGTATGGGCATGAGAATCTCAAACAGACGAATGAGTACCTCGAACTACTCCTCGACGACGTGCAACGCAAACGAACGAAGTACATAGCCCATGCCCAGGAGCGTATGCGGAAGGGGTTGTCCCCGAAGAGGGATTTCTCGATAGAATTTCAAAATGAGTGAAAAGGGTGCAAACACACCCCGATTAGAAAAAATGGGTGAGCCAGTAAGTGTGATGGGCCCGGTCGGATATTATACTCCGACCGGCCAGTCGTCTTTTTTAGAAATTCAATAAACGGTTATTAGCGTAAATGGAAGGGGCACGGCATTACATCGCTTACGCATCGATAATCCTGTCGATAAGTGGTGATAACGCTAAAACCAACAGCCCGATGACGATTGCCGCTATTGGGTACAGGATTAAAGTGATGACGAAAAGGACCCAACCGACAATCCCCGACTCACTCGCCTCTTTAACATCGTTGACGAAAAGGATCAACCACAACGCAAATGCGAATAATGAACCCGCAACCAATGCACCTAGGATGTCATAGAAGGGTTCGACGATGAGACCAGTAATACCCGAACCGACAAGGGTCGCGCCTATGGTTTTCAATCCCATGATGTATGTTGTATTGATATATTGTTCTAATATAATTATTTTATGTATATTTTATTATATGTGCGTCGTATCATAATGATTAAGAAGAAACATCATATGGCGATGAACGGAGACAAATGCCCTATCAAATTCAAAGGCTGCTCGATGATCCTATCTTAATGGAACAGGTAAAGAGCAAACTTCCCGGATTGTTTTTAGTTGCAAATAAGGAATGTTCAAAAAACAATAAATTGGGTATGGAAGTGGGCACAACACGTGAAAAAATTATCATTGCGCTGTTAATTCATTTGTTCGGATCAACGAACGTCATACCAAATAATATCACCGAGCACGAGTTGGACGTTACATTTTTTCGAGAGAGAATTTCGATTAAAACATTTAGTACGAAAACCAGCTCAACGGTTGCCGAAGTAAAAGTGTCATGGACAGCAGATACCCAATCTGCTTTAAATTTTTATAATAATTATTCGCCATCCTGCCATATGCTATTAATACACATATGCTGGGGTTATACAGGTGCAATTTACTACATACCGTTGGATGTGCAACGTGCGATTATGTCTGAGGTTGGCCGAGCCAATTATTTAAAGCCGCCCACGCCAGGAAGGAACACAAGAGGTAGTACGATACCTCAGCGTATAGTGCGCAGATTAGTCACTCACGATGATACCATAAAAATTGGTATAAGTTGGTCAACATCTGACGTTGACTACAATCCATATGCTCGCTGGTTAAACGAATGGGAAGAAGCTATACCCATCGATCGACCATAATTATCAATTTATTTTTTTTAAAAAGGAACAATATCGTTAAGCTACATTGAATCCTTGTCATGGGCAGATTTGAATGCCACCGCAAATATTACGCTTGTTCAATAATCGGACAATAATCGAAGCAGTGAAAGTAAAGTTGCCCGAGATGTTTGTAATAGCCAATAAAGAGAGCTCACGTAATGGTAAGGTTGGAATGGAAGTTGGCTCGTTACGTGAAAGAATTATTATCGCTTTATTAATTCAACAATTTGGTTCTGAGCATGTAGTTACTAATGGTATAACTGAACACGAATTGGATGTTCTTTTTTTCAATGATAGAATCTCAATTAAAACGGTATCTGGTAATGATTTAACCGAAATAAAGGCGATATGGACCGTCGATCGTGAATCGGCCAGGTATTTTATCACAAATTATAGTCCAACCTGCGATATGATGTTAATCCACATCAACTGGGGTAATATGGGCTGTATATACTATATTCCGGTTAGCGTTCAACAAGCCATTCTAACAAATGTGGGACGAGAAAATTATCTCAAAATGCCTCCTGAAAATACGAATCCACGGGGGGTCGTCATTCGTAAAAACATCGTTAAACGATTAGCGGCCCATGAGGATACTATAAGAATACCTATGAGTTGGCCCGAAGTAAATGTAGAATATGATCCGCACGACAAATGGGTAGAGATGTGGAATGAGGTACTACCGAGCGAAGGATCATTGCGGTTACTTTAACCCCACATTCACTTACCTTTAGCAATGACTTATTAATATTGACTAATTAGGTCAAGGACGCAATGGGATCGAACAAAATAACTGGCCATTTAAAAGTACTCTCCCTATTCTCCGGCTGCGGGGGGATGGATCTCGGTCTAGAGGGTGATTTCGATGTTCATAAAAAATGTGTAAATACGACCATTCATCCAGAATGGATAAAGAAAGATTATGGCAATGGCTGGGTTCGATTAAGAAAAACACCATTCACAACAATCTTTGCAAACGACATACGGCCAGACGCAAAGATTGCATGGGAACATTACTTCATGCATCGGGGTAAGAAAAACGATGTATTTCACCTTGATAGTATAGTTGATCTCGTAAAAAATTATAAAAATAATGATAAAAATGTATTCCCAAAGAAGCCTGATATTGTAACAGGTGGTTTCCCCTGTCAAGACTTCAGTCTAGCTGGTAAGCGACTCGGGTTTAATTCAAAAAAATCGCATTATGGAGAATTATTAAACTCCGCTGATGAACCCTCGTTTGAGAATCGTGGACGCCTTTACATGTGGATGCGGGACGTCATCGAGATTACGAAGCCAAAAATGTTCATCGCCGAGAATGTGAAAGGGCTTATCACATTGGGTGATGTGAAAAATATCATTGAGAATGACTTTGCAAGAATAGGTGGTGGATACATAGTAAAAGCACGTGTAGTCTGCACGGCGGATTACGGCGTTCCACAGAATCGTGAACGCATCTTTTTTATCGGGTTTAATAAAAATGAGCTTACACCAGATGCTATTGCCGGACTAGAATCTGATGCGCCATGCAGCATTTTTGATCCATTCCCAGTACGAACGCACAGCGCTCCAGGGTACAAGGCATTCATGGGCGATTTAATGCCATATGTTACTGTTCACGACGTCCTCAATGATCTACCCGAGCCAGAATTCGCTTTAGATCCAGCGCAAAAGAATTACTCAAAGGCGAAATACCTCCCTAAAGGACAAGGTAATTCTGAAGTGAAAAATGACGCTCCATCGCCAACAATTCGAGCAGAACACCACGGCAATATTGAGTTCAGAAGGTTATCGAGGGAACACGGAGGGCACCATAAGCACGAGCTCGATAACGGTCTAAATGAAAGGCGACTTACAGTGCGTGAGTGTGCGAGACTGCAAACTTTTCCAGATGATTACGCTTTCATCATCAACGAAAAAACCGAACATGGTTTTATAACATTAAGCGGGAGCAATGCTTACAAGCTAATTGGAAATGCAGTCCCACCATTGATGGCCTATAACATTGCTATGCGATTAGTGTCGCTATGGCCAAACGTTTTCGAAAAAAAGGCGAAAGGTAGTACCAATGCCCCGGAGTAAAGAGACGACCTACAAAATTATGTCGGCCGTTAAATCGAATAACACAGCTCCTGAGAGGCTATTGGGAAGTGCGATGCACAAGCTCGGATTACGATATCGAAAAAATGTTAAAAATCTGCCAGGGCGACCCGATTTTGTTTTCCGAAAAGCCAGGGTAGTAATTTTTGTTGATGGTGACTTTTGGCACGGTCATAATTGGGCGCTGCGTGGATTTGCCTCACTTGATGACGAATTATCAACATATTCGCCATTCTGGAGAAATAAAATTCTTACAAATGTTAATCGAGATAAAGCGATAACAAAACAACTGACAGATGAGGGGTGGACGGTCATTCGGGTGTGGGAAAGTGAATTGAAAAATGTCGAAAAAATTGCGTCGAACATTTTCTTAATTTGTAAAAAAACATATAATTTACATGGGCGTTTGTGAGATTTGTTTGCGAGGCGCATATCAATCACAATGAACTTGTCTGAGGATCATAGAGCGGGTAAAATAATAAACCTGGACGCCGATGAATCTTTACTATGAAGAAGCAGTACGACGACCTTACCGACTACGAACTCACCATGCTGGAACTCCGATGGGAGGAGGAGCATCCGGACGAGAGTGCACCAGTAGTCGCGGCGGACTGGGAGTCGTACTATAAAAGCCTGCCAGACGACACCCCCGTTTTCAGGAAATCTGTTATTGGATTACAGATACAAGCCGAGGATAATATGGTGGGCAGCAACTATCGCTGCTGTAATTGCGACGGTCCTGTAGACTTCACTGAAGTTTACGATGCGGATAATAATTATCTGGGAGACGGCTATCATTGCCCCTATTGCGCTAGAACAAGATTAAACATGAACCGATGATATTCTCTACATTTGTCATCCTCGCTAACTGCGTAATGGTAGTAGTCATTGGGGTTTCTATTAAACAAGGCAGGATGACACACATTATCTTCCGATAGAAGCCTTGAATAATGCATCCTCGCAGGTGCACCATAGACAGCGAGAGGAACCTCAGGATCAGGGACAAACAGATAAACTTTAGTGCAACGCTGCCCGGGAGCCTATTCGACCATCTGTAAATTTATGAAGGCGAGTTGTTACGACTAAAAAGAAGTGCTGAGCAGAGACGTAATCCATGGAATACTGGCTATCAATATTAAGTGTTTACTGATGATTATCATCATCGCCATTCAACTCCGAACCCTCCGATTCATCATAATAGTCAAAGAGCCGCTTTTGCTTATCTCCCAAATAAAATTCCTCGGATATTGCTTTGGAAAAATCAAACATAAGCTGCTTTGATTGAGATATCGATTTGGGGCTCGGTTTAGTAAATTTAATGATTCCTGTTAATTGCTCCGATGAATATTGCTCAATCCATTTTACATCAGATCCCAATTGCAATGCTACTCTCCACAGGCTTTCATTTACAATACCATACGGTTTTAACCATTTCAGTAATTTCTCTTTGTCGAATTCTATTCCTTCATCCGACGCTTCACCATATTGATTTTCAATTGCCCGTAAAACTATGAATTTTAAAAGAAATAACGGATGAGGTTTTTTCAATATCTTCAACATGCCAATGCCAGAAATGGGCATCTCTTGTTGTTTATATGGAAAGCTGTCACTTATGCATCCCCCGACGCATTTCAACTTATCCATTTTTGGAGAATAACACCACAAAGACAACCCGAGTTTTTTCCCCAGATGCGGGCTTTTCACTAATGATTGATATACTGTAAGCCCTTCTTCTCGAAATTTCATAGGGAAAACTACCATCACGTCAAGGGCGGGGGACGTATCAGCACCAGTTATCATCCTCAATGACTGTGATGAGATGTGTTGATAACTATTCATTTGTTTCAATTTATTCGAGGGGTCCGTTGTTTCCTCGACAAATAATATTTCTCGCAGACTCTGTGAAACATAGACCAAATCGGTTTCAAACGTATCAGATATTTCGTCTTTACAGGTGCCATCCGTATGTACATCAACGTAATTATCTTTTAAGAAATAAAAATTCCCCATCGAGTAAATAATTGCTGAATCTATTTTTTCCATGCGCCTGTGAAGTTCTATGTATTTCTGATAGTCTCTCTCAAGACTATTGACATCGATCTTAACCACCAGGTTATCACCCCGAACTTAAGGGCACCATTTCAAACTGAAGTTCTGGGTCAATATGGGAAGCCATATTGGATACTAATCGTCTAAGGGTCGATTGAACCTCGCTCGGGTTTTCTGAATAAACATATAATGTATCTTCAATAATCGTTACTTGAAACATTTTTCTATCTTTGAGATCCAATACGCTAGCCCGATCCAATCCCAATGGTATTCCGATGTAACCGTCGGCTCCATTACCAGTTGTCAGCATTTCAATGACGGCCGCATTTCGAGCCTCAAGACTAACACCGATCTTCTTACACGACGGCATTTGAATTTTAAACGCGTCATTCGTTTTCCGAACGGAAATATCGGTGGATAGGTCAATCTTTTTTGACTGTTTCAAATCATATTTTCTATCACACGTCTTAATGAAATCAACAAATTTACTAATAACCAACATTTGCCCTGCGACAGTTCCACTGCTGAAAGATATTCTGCCCTTGTTGGTCATTTCAAATTTTAACAACCCATCTGACCCCTCCTCTATCACAATACCAATCTTACGGGGGAGAAGGGCATATTCTGATTCAATTTTCTTTATAACGGTCTTCGTTTTCTTGCCCCGTACTTGTAATGACATACCATATCCAGAATAATCATTATGGGGCTCAAAAAAGACCCGTTCTATGCATATATTTCCACCATCTGAAACATAGAGGTTTGAGAGTTTTTCGAAATCTTCTCTGCCGACCCATGGATCTTTTATTTCCCTATTATTTTTTATGAACTGCTCAATTTTATTGGTCCCATCCTCTTCGAGACAATGATATAATACAACGCCCCACTCCCATTGATCGAAATAGGCATCATAGCCATCAACGTGAAAAATAAATTCATTGTCAAGACCATCTATTGGTTTTCTCTCCTTTTCAATAAAAGACACTACGTTAGGACTAAAAAATTGAACATAGATTTTAAGATTCTTCGCTCTGCCACCCTTGCCAGAGTCTACTGATTTCTCCAGTAGCGACCTAATGAAATCCTCCCTCATCTGGACACCGCACTTCCACCTGGCATTTTAAGTATATACCAATTTACTATATTGAATATTTCAACAGAATGATTTAACAATAATAACCGCTCGTAATGAAATTGGCTCAATATTTTTTTACGAAGTATCGTAATTTTTCATCACTTTCAGTCTACCTCAGAACGGATTTAATTATCTCTTTGTCGATTCATCGATTGACACGCACGAGAAAGCCATTAAGGAACGACCGCGTGGATGAACGCAACTGTTTCGGCTCCCGTCCGTACACCAACAGTATTAGTGAGCCACAGTGGGCCGCCAATAGCAATCGGCGCCTGTGATGGCTCGCTAGATAGGTGATCGAATGGAGAGTACGAAATACGCAAGGATAAGGGAAGACCGGGCGAGCTTCAACGTGACGCTGCCTCGAAATATCTTCGACCAGCTTGAGAACGAACGCGGGCTAATTCCGCGTAACCGATACATTGTCGCCATGTTCAGGCGTTGGCTCGCAGAGGGATGCAAGTGAGCTACGCCGACCTGAAGGAATGCGAAGCTGAGATCACTCACCTCGAGTCCAGGCTGACTATTATGAAAGGTCGCAGGATCAACATCGAGCGCCAGCTGGCGGCTGAGAAGGCCGTCCAAAGGTGTCCGGAGTGTGATATGGCCATCCGGATCAGCGCCGATGTTCCAGGGATGGGGCACACCTCTCATACACAAGCAACCTGCGACTCGTGCAAGCACAGCTATTATGTGCACGTCCGCCTCGTCGGCGAAGATCCGCGAGATCCGAGCAGTTACCACTTCGAATTCGTGGACGCCGGCTATAACATGGGCGAGATGATAATTGAGGATCTCGACGACCAGGAGTTCGAAGGCATGTACAAGGCCGCGGTGCAGGAGAAGCGCCGCAGGGCTGCGCTCGGGATGACTGGAATGCGATTCGGTAAAAAGGATGTTAGGGGAGATGCCCAATGATTCCGTCCAGCCCAGGTGGCTTGGATGGGGAAGAGGGCTTCCGAATCGTACCCGCGGAGGGGCTGCAGGGACGGAATCGGGCGATCACGGGGATGGCAGTTAGGCTCAGCTGGGACGACTTCCACCGGCTCAACGCGTTGATGTACGACAAGCTGCCCCGGATCATGGCGGTGACCCAAACCACCTCTCCGCACAAGCTCTACACCGTGTCGGAGCGCGACCAAAACCCCGCAAGGCGGTACTCCGATTGGTACGCAGTAGGACGTGTACCACTCAATATTCCTTAATTGAATGGTACAAAGATGCCATCGTCCAGGATTGTATCATAACATGGCTGGATGGGTGCGCTTTGTAAAACACAACAATTAGCAGACAAACAACAAGAATCATGACTGGTGATAATATGCAGACAATCAACCATGCATCGAATCAAGTAAGAGCGACAAAGGTCAACTTCTACATTAGCAAGGATATCTCAGCAGCAATTGACGAACTTATGGCCCGCTACGAGTTGAACGGGTCTCAGGTGATCAGGTCGATGATAATATGGTCCCATATCAAAGGAATGGAAAACCTATACGTCCTCAAGAAGGATAGCGATTTGGTGGGTTCTAGAAAGGTAACGCGCGGATTCATGCTTTACCCCGATCATCTTAGGATAATGGATGGGATGGCCAAAGCCCACGGTTTCAACCGGTCACAGATGCTCATCGCATTCGTCTACTGGTTCTTAATCGATGTTTCCGACTATACGTATACTCCAATATTATGTGGATTTTCTGATCGGCGGAGTATTATCCAATGAGGATCAACATGCCACAAACCGCACCCCCGGAGTGGCCGGAGCCCCTCCGAGAGGTATCCACACCATTGCTGCTGCGCACTATCACCTCTGACCACTTCTGCGCCTTCTTAGAGGACCTGATCGACCTGTTCGACAAGGCGATCGCCCGGCAAGACGAGCACCTGGCCAGAGCACGCGCCGAGGCCGACTACTATGCGTCCTTGTACGGGAGGCGGTAGCATGGGCCGGAAGGCGGAGATGGTCCGAGGCGAAATATGCTCCTTCCGATTCCATGAGGTGGACCGCGAGCGACTTAAGGACATCAGGCGTGCCCGCGGGGAGTGGAGCAGCTCGGAAGTGGTCCGCCAGCTGATCGCCGAGGAGCACGATAGGCTCAAGAGCGAGGCTGGCGGTTCAGCGGCCTCGGCGGAGGGGAGCTGATGGCTAAGAAGAAGCTGGGAGAGGGGCGCACGACTGTCTCCTTCACGCTCTACAATGATGGCATGGAGAAGTTCGAGGCGCTGCGGACCATGCTGGGGCTGGACACCACGATGCTTATGCGCAGGTTGATAGACGAGGCGTTCAACCAGCACAACCCCGAGGTGCACCTGAAGCGCCTCGAGGAGGACCTGGTCCGGATCAACAAGGACATAGCGGCGACGAAGGAGGCTATACCGAAGTACCGCGCCGAGAAGGAACGGCTGTTTCGTCGCGTGAGGATCGACTCCTTCACCGATTATAACAAGGCAGTATGGGTCGACCGCTCGTCCTCTCCAGGATACGGCGGTCGCGGTTACCTCACGACCGCTGAACGCAAGGCCCATGTCGCCGAGATGTTCGCCGAGGGAAAGATCCATGGGTTCGACAGCCCCGACGAGGCGTTCGAGTGGTTCGAGGCCAAGGTGCCGCTCCATATGCGCGGATCAAGCGATTGGGCGGAGGGGATGTCGATGATCCCTGAGGATTCCCGGAAGGAGATTGATGCCGAATACCTCAGGCTGCGCTGTGCGAACAACAAGGTGGAGGAGATCGAGAAGGGAACCTGGTGGTCGCCCCAGAACGTTGCCGACCGCGAGCGCAGACGCAAGGAGAGTGAGCGTTTCATGGCGACGTTAGAGGCGGAGAGGGCAACAAAGCGCTAACAAACCCCTTACTCCTTTTTGATTGGTATACTATAATTAGCGAGGGCTCCTAGAGCTAAAAAAACCGTAATATAATATATTATATTATGAATCGATTATAGAATACAAAAGAGTAGAGAAGAAGACTATACCAGATAATAATATATTATATTATAATATATTACGTTTCAATCTCTATCTACTCTCTCTACTCTCTCTTCTCTATAGTATCCTATAATTATTGTTAAATGAACCGCACCCGCGGGACCACATCATCGCAAGCAGGCTGCGCCCGCGTCCTCCTCGATCGGCGGTCGCGGGCCGTGATAGTCGTCCTTTATTAACCTGCTTAACGGTCGAATGGAACAGTGCCGAGCGGAATGACTTATCACCTCGAAGGCGAGTCTGCCTATAACGGCGTTAAGACGGCTGCCAGCAAAGGCGGCCGCAAGCGCCGCCGCCCGAAGGGGGCGGACGACGAAGAGGTGATGCGTCTGAAATTGGGAAGGTATCCGTTCGCGGCCGCTGTCGAGGTATACACCAAGCGCCGCGTAGGCATAGTGGCAGAGAGCACTCTGGCAGAGGACCACCGCAAGCTTAAGCACATCGGCAGGATCTTCGAGAGCCTGAAGGACCAGGGGCTGGTCGGGACGACCGACCCCCGGCACTTCGAGAGGGAGCATATACAGCAGCTCCTGAGGTTCATGAGGGCGAAGGGGCTCGACCCCGCGTCCCAGGCGAAGATCCTCCAAGAGCTGAAGAACCTGCTGGTGTTCTGCAAGAACCACGTCATGGACGAGATGAAGGCCGACGGGGTGAAGTTCCCGAAGCCGGGGCGAAAGCCTATACGGGTCATTCCTGACAAGGACCTCGGCAGGATCTTCTCCGCTACGAAGGGTATGGAAGGGTGGAGGGGGACGATGGCCCGGGGCATGACCGCACTCTACTTCGCAACGGGTGTGAGGCCGAAAGAGCTCCGCCTGGCGCACCTGGAAGACCTGGACCTGGGGAAGATGACGTTGTTCGTAAGGCACCCGAAGGGCGAGGCGTCGTGGGCGTCGCGGGAGGAGGTGAGCATCATAAGACGCGATATGGTTCCCCTGGTCCAGGCATATCTGGTCGAGAGGTCCCGGGAGATCGCCAGGCGCGGGCTCGAGGACGTGGTCCCGCTGTTCCCCAACCTCAAGGGCGGGAGGGGCACCTTCTACACCGCACAAGGCTTCAACGGGATCAAGCGGATGGTGGAGGACGAGTCGGGCGTGGACTTCCGCCTGAAGGACTTCAGGTCCACCCTGGCGACCGTCACGATCAACAACGACATGAGCCGGCTGCCGGCGATGTCCCTGCAGCTCCGGCACTCCAAGATCGAGACCACGCAGAAGTTCTACGCCCGGATAGATCCCGCGGCGGCGAGCAGGCAGCTCGAGGGCGCCTACCTAGAGCGCCCGGTCCTGTTCGACGAGGGGCAACCGACTGTTTTATCCGCCCCAACGGGTCAAAACGCAATGGTACGCAAAACCCCCTTTATTGACAAAAATTTTGCACCGACTGGATATGCTTAAGGATGGGCCCGGTCGGATTTGAACCGACGACCAAGCGGTTATGAGCCGCTCGCTCCACCGGACTAAGCTACGGACCCATGTAGCGTACGAACTGAAAGCAAGGACCCATATTAAAAATATGCCCCCGTCGACCCTCTAATAGGCCACCAGGAAGCTGATCGCTACAGGGTATGCAAAATAGCAGGCGTAGATGGCGAACAGCAGGAACACCTTCCACAAATCCCCCCTCCTCCACCATATGTCGCTGTGCCAGATCACCCAATCCATTAAACTGGGCCGTTCCTTGGCCATGATCTCCTCTATCTTCTCCCGCCATATTCTTTGGCGCATTATGAACGCCCCCATGATCAAGGTCCAAAATGATATGGACATCATGACGAACATGACCGCTACACCGATATGAACGCCGCCCTGCGCTTCCTCTTCATACGTCAAATAGAAGGTCGCGCTCAATGAGGTGGTGTTCTCATCGTGGATGCCACGACAGACCACCGTCACCATGGCGGTATATGTGCCGAAACCTTCAGTGTCCGTGGTCGAGGTGAAGTTCGCCCATTCCCCAGAACCTACCGTAACGTTCCCTTCGAAGAAATGGATGTAAAGGTCGTAAGTATAGAACGGAGGCTTGGTCAAGGTCGCCGTGACGTTGTACACGTCCACCGACTCATTGGCAGTGTTATGGAACGCGACCCGGTATTCGTTCACGCCCGTCCCGACCGTGATCGGTTGGAGGTAGATGTCACCCTGAACGGAAGCGTCTGCGGTCCCGACCCCACAGATCAACAGCATCGTAACTGCCAACATCGGCGCGATGGACCTTCTCAAACCTCTCATCGGACCGGAAGAGCTAGCTGGTCCCACATCATAATGATATCTAAGATATTCTATGGAAAGAGATTCGATTGATTTATCTGATAACGCTTTCAGGGCATGACTGGTAGTCTGAAACGCCGAAGCTAACGCAATGAAACGGCTCTCAGATAAGCCCCGCTAGCTAGGATGTCCACCAAGGTCCTGGTCCTTGAACCACCGACAAACCCGATGGAACGTTATCGTTTCGTTACCTTCGTTTCCCGACCTTGGTGTAGGCCCCCTTCCTCCCGACCCAGCACCTTCCTGATCTCCTTTATCGCCATCTTTCCTTCTTCTGTGTCCTCCAATACGTAAAGGACGGAACCTGCAAGCAAGGCGCCCGCCCCCAGCAATATCGTGGTGATCGGTAGGAAGACGATCATCACGACGCAGGAGACTGCCCCCACCGCCGGTAAAACCCATTTGAAGGGGACCTTGAAGTAGGAACGGTCCTTGGGTATCAGATCACTGCGGGCGCAGATCCTCATGGCGCTGATGTTCACCAGGACCATCGTGAACAGTATGGTGACGTTCGTCACGTCCAAGATGAAGGACAGGTTGCCCGGCAATATGAAGAGAAGGGTGATGAACGAACCCAGCAGGATGGAGTTGATGGGCTGGCCTTTCCGTAACAGAGCGAAACGCCCGGGGAACTGCTTCTCCGCGGCCATCTCCATGGTTATGCGCGACGCCCCGATTATGTTGGCGTTGGATGAGGAGAGGGTGGATATGGTCGCGGCGATCGCTATGACGATGCCTCCGACCGGCCCGATGAGGACCTTGGCCGCCTCGAACACACTGTCGCTTCCGTAGGACGGCAGGTCGGCCGAGAGCAGGGCGACGATCACCCCGACGTAGATGAACATCACGATCCCGATGGAGGCCATTATTGCCAACGGGACCTTCTTACTGGACTCCTTGACCTCCCCGGCCATCATCGCCGCCACCTGGAACCCGGTGTAGGCGAAGAAGACCATGCTGATCCCGGTGAAGACCCCCCCGCCGCTGGTGCTGAGGAAACCGTTGAGGTTCGAGCCTTTCAGAGAGAACAGGCCGAACAGGACCAGCGCGATGAGGATAACGACCTTGCTGGCCACCATGAGCAGTTCTGCCCTCCCCGCTTCGGCCAGACCCCTGAAGTTGAGGGCGGTGATGGCGACCAGGCCTATCAGGGCGAAGATCCGGGGGTCGAGGTTCAATCCCAGCAACAGGTCGAAGTAGATGCCGAAACCGATGAGCACGAACGCGGAGGAGATGACAGAAAAAATGTACATGCCCCAACCGGCCAGGAATCCCGGGTACGGACCCAGGATCCTCTTGGCGTAAAGATATCCTCCCCCGTCCTGTGGGAATATGGATGCCAGGGAAGCGTAGGATAGCCCGGACAGGGTGATGATGGCCCCGCAGATCACATAGGAAAGGATGGCTGCCGGTCCTGCAACATCGATCACCAGTCCGCTGAGGACGAAAACGCCAGCACCTATCATGGTGCCCACCGCAAAGGCGATGGTGGACCACAGTCCCAGCCCTTCAGACCTTCTCAATGACCCGGTCATCCGTAAAAAATGGTCTTACGGGTTGTTAATATCATGCCCTGCCATCGTTCCGAACAGGATCGTTTGAAACGAAACGATTAATTGTTTTAAACGGTCCTTCGGAGATAGATTCACATGCGAGAAGGTCGAAAGATAAAAAAAAGAGATAGATTGCTGACCGGCATCTCAACCAACGTTCTCATCCTCGGCCTGGTCTCCCTGCTCACCGATATGAGCAGTGAGATGATCTTTCCGATACTCCCCCTCTTCCTGACCGGCATCGGCGCAACAGGCGCGGTCATAGGTCTGATAGAGGGTTCGGCCGAGACCACCGCCTCCCTGCTGAAGGTGGTCTCTGGGCGATTGTCCGACCGTTTCGGAAAACGAAAACCGTTCCTCACCGGTGGGTATGGGCTCAGCACCCTGGCCAAACCCCTGCTCTTCATCGCCACCTCGTACTGGCAGGTGTTCGGCGTGCGCATAACCGAGCGCTTGGGAAAGGGGATCAGGAGCGCCCCCCGCGACGCGCTGATCGCCGATTCCACTGGTACGGAATACATGGGCAGGGCCTATGGGCTGCACAAGGCCATGGACTCCACCGGCGCGGTCATAGGGCCTCTCCTGGTCATTCCGGTGCTGCTGTTGGCATCGTCCATCACCACCGACACCTACCGTCTGATATTCCTTCTGGCCACCATCCCGGCCGCCTTGGCCGTGATCGTCATCTTTCTCTACGTCAAGGACGTGGACGGCCATCTGCCAAGGCCCAAAGGGAGGATGGTAGGGGACTCCAGACGCCTGGGAAAAAGGTTCTGGCTGTTGAACACGGTAGTATTGGTGTTCTTCCTGGGAGAGATCAGCTACGCCTTCTTCATCCTCCGATCAGAGGACGTGGGCATGAGCACCGTCACCACCATCCTGCTCTATGTTCTCTTCAACGTGGTCTTCGTACTGGTATCCCTTCCCTCAGGGATACTCTCCGACCGGTTGGGAAGGAGGCCCGTTCTGGCGTTCTCCTTCCTGTTGTTCGCAGCAACTTGCCTGGTGATGGCATTGGCCGATGGCTGGCTCTTGCTGGCCCTCGGGTTCGCGCTGTTCGGTGTTTACAAGGGCTCGAGCGAGGGCGTGTTCAAGGCCTTCGTCGTCGATGTCGTGCCGAAGGACCTCCGCGGCACCGCTCTGGGCGTTTATCATACCGGGGTGGGGCTGGTGATGCTGCCAGGGGGCGTCATCGCCGGGCTGTTATGGGATTCGGTGGGTCCCTGGGGCACCTTCAGCTACGGTATGGTCGCGAGCCTGGTGGCCCTCACGCTGCTCTTCCTGCTCACCAATGACACCAGGCTCGGTTGACCTTGTTCACTCCTTGCTCTTCAGCAGCTCACGGACCTTCACATAGGTCACGATGTTCCAGACGGTCGCGATGGACCCTCCCACAGCTCCTATGATCAGGAAGAACCTGGCCCATCCCTCATCGATCCAATCGATGACGAATCGCAGCCAATCGGGCAAGGGTTCGGCGAAGAACTGCATGTCAAAGTGGAAGTTGCTGAGGAAATACAACGCCGAAAGGGCGAAGATGATGGTTCCGAAGGCGTCCAACGGCCTGACCATGTTCTTACGCCCTATCACGACCCGGAATGCGTTGGGCACGATCCCGAACAGCAGCGGTCCGAACAGGATGAAGGCATCCCATTCGTTGAAGTCAGAGGTGTAGAACCCGGTGTCACCGGTCCAATGGGACAGCAGGAATCCCGCCACCAGAAAGGTGACGATCACCCCGATAATCTGTCCGATGCGGTCCCCGCTCCTTAGGACGTCATTGTTCGCTTCCTTGCGCCAGTTCGATTCTAACATATGCTCCCTCCAATGTTAACACAAGGTACGAGCATAAAAAAATGAGCATTTTTACAGGAAGGATAATAGGTGGACCGTACGATTACCATGGGAGGGCAGTTCATGGAGATCGAACAACATCTGGAGGCGCTGTGTGCCAACGCCATGATTTATGGGGCGAGCAAGATAGCCCCCATTCCCGCTTCCTTCGTGATCGTGGACCCGCGGGTCAATCTCAAATGCCAGGTACCGATCTGCCAGTACTACGGCCGCAGTCACATCTGTCCTCCTAGGACCATGCCCGCTGAGGAGTTCGCCAAGGTCCTGGCGAGGTACAGCTATGCCATACTTGTTCAGGTGATACAGCCCGCTCTGGAGGCCGGTGCGGACCGTCAGAAGATGGCCAACGAGCAGGTGCTCAAGCTGAACGACGTCATCGCCAAGCTGGAGCGGGACGCCATGCTCATGGGCTACCGTTTCGCCGCGGGCCTGGGCGGAGGGCCATGTCCGTTGTGCGAGGAGTGCAGCGCCGTGCGGGATGAGCCTTGCCGGCACCCTTTCAAGGCACGGCCGTCCATGGAGGCGATCGGCATCGACGTGATCAAGACCGCGGAGAACGCTGGAATGCCCATCGACCTTCCGCCTAAGGACACCTACGTTTGGACCGGACTGCTTTTGCTGGACTGAGCTGGACATTCTCTTGTTGGAAAAGGATTAATACCTCTTTAATTCATGTTAGTAAGTGATAACTAGCAAGGGATTAAAATGGGGGTAAGAATGGATGGAGAGAGCCGGAAGGGGCAGATACTGGACGCGGCCCTGAAGATAGTACATGAAAAGGGGATACGTTCCCTCACCCTGCGCGAGATCGCGGACACCGTGGATGTAAGCGAGGCCGCCCTGTTCCGCCATTTCAAGGGCAAGGAGGACATCGTGGACTCGCTGGCCAGCACGGTCTTCGACAGCAACCAGTTCTTCCCGCACGGGGAAGGCCCCTGGGAGGCGCTGGAGAACATGATGGTCTGGCAACTGGAGAACTTTCAGAAGAACCCTCTGCACACCGCCATCCTGTTCCAGGAGGACATCTTTCGCGAGTTCCCCTCGGTGAAGGAACGCTTCGACCTCAGGAGGTCATCGCGCTCCTCGCTCATCCGCCAACTGGTCCGGGAAGGTCAGGACGCCAGCGTCTTCTCGGCGGACGCGGACGGGGAATCCTTCTCCCTTCTTTTCCTAGGAAGCCTGCGCCTAGCGGTGCTGGAGTGGAGGTACGCGGGATTCTCCTACGACCTGCGAGACCAGGCCCGACCCTTGCTTCACCTTCTCATGAAATGCCTGGAGGTCGAACAGTGAAGATCGAGCTCGATATGATGCTAGGGATCCTTTACACGGCCATCATGGTGCCGTTGGTATCCTACCTTTTGTACAGGGAAAAGCTCACCAAGGAACTGGGATGGCTGATATTGATAATATCCTCCCTGATGGGCTTCGCCTTCTTCGCGCCTTTGTTCCCATGGCAGCTGCAGCTCCTGATGCTGGGTAAGATACCCGCGGCGAACCTGCCCATGGTGCTGCTCGTCTCCACCGCGGTCATACTGTCATCGCTGCTGGTCGGTCGCGTGTTCTGCGGGTACGTGTGTCCTCCGGGCGCGTTGCAGGAACTGGCCTATCTGGCTCCCTGGAAGAAGGTGAGGGTGCCCAGCTCCATAACCGTCAAGGTGAGATGGGGGGCGTTCGCTGCGTTGGTGATCGTATCGGTCGTGTTCTCGTTCAATCTCACCAAGGCGATGGGTCTGCAGGACCTCTTCAAGCTGGTCCTCGGACCGGGCCTGATGGTCTTCCTGGCGATCGTGCTGTTGTCCACTGTGGTATACCGTCCCTTCTGCCGGTTCATCTGCCCCTTCGGGGCACTTTCCTCGCTGTTCGCCGGTCGAAGCATATTCGGGATCAGGCGCACCGACAACTGCGTGGAATGTGGGAAGTGCGAGAAGGTCTGCCCGCCACAGGTGCTCAGGCAGAGGGCGGGATCGGAATGCTACCTGTGCGGCAGGTGCATCGGAACATGTCATAAGGACGCATTGGAATACTCAAAGGAGGAGGTGAAGGAATGAAGGCAGCCAAGTACACGGACTTCCCGGAGAAGGACACGCCACACAAGGTGAGCGTACGCATGATATACGACCATGACCACGGACAGGCCGTGGTCATATCCCTCAAGAATGGGGAGACGTTGAAGAAGCACATCACCCCCGTGGACGTCTTCTTCTACGTGCTCGAAGGCACCGGCAAGGTCGAGGTGGGGGACGAGGTCAAGGAGGTCGGCAGGGACACCATAGTGGAGTTCCCGGCGCGCGTACCGCACCGCCTGTTCAACGATTCCTCGCCCGAGTTCCGCTTCCTGGTGGTCAAGATGCCCAAGCCGGTCGAGTCGACCAAGGTGCTGTGAGGTGGAACAATGCCGATGGAGATGATGAACCCGGACGGCGCCAAGAAGGAGAGCCTGCTTGGAAAGGTAATGGTTTCCAAGGACCTTGTGGCGTACCAGGAGGGAGCGGTGGTGAGCCGCACTCTCATAAACAAAAGCGCGGGCACGGTCACGGTCTTCTCGTTCGACCAGGGCCAGGGGTTGAGCGAGCACACCACGCCCTACGACGCCATGGTGCTGGTGCTGGACGGGGAGGTGGAGATAACCATCTCCGGAAACGCCCAGCTGCTGAGGGCGGGGGAGATGATCATAATGCCCGCCAACCATCCGCACGCCCTGCACGGGGTCAAGGCCTTCAAGATGATGCTGATAATGATCAGGGCCTGAACATGGGATTATGAACGCGCAGGGGGATCCTCAACCGATGAAGCGATCTGTCTCCATCGCCCTCGCGGTCGTGTCCGTGTTCGTGGTGCTGCTCTTCATCGGCCTGATGCTGGATACCAGCACCGCGCCTGAGCTGGACCCCTACCCGGACACCACCCGGGAGGAGGCGATCCCCGACGGCGCCATCAAGATGACGCCGGAGACGGACCTTTATCCGCCTCTTTTACATCTCGACCTGTGGTACGACCCAGTGCCGCTCGAGGGCCCCATCAACACCGCCGGAGCGGAGGATTCGGCCTTTATCACCCACGATGGAAGAAGCCTCCTTTTCTTCTTCACCCCCGATCCCGACGTACCACCCGAAGAACAGCTGCTGGACGAGGTGACCGGAATCTGGTGCTCCACCTGGAACGACACCGCATGGAGCGAACCGGTCAGGATATGGCTTCAGGAGCCTGGGAAGCTGGCGCTGGACGGGGCCCCGTTCGTTCTGGGCACGACCATGTGGTTCGCCTCCGCTCGTGAAGGATACACCGGGGTCAACCTCTTCACCGCCGACCACACCGGCACCTGGACCGATTGGGCCTACGCCGGCGATCTTCTGAACAAGGAGTACCAGGCCGGGGAGATGCACATAGGCCGGAACGGTACGGAGATGTACTTTCACTCCGATCGCTCCGGTGGCGAAGGACAGTATGACATCTGGGTGACCAGGTTCATCAACGGTACATGGACGGAACCGCTGAACCTGGAGGCGGTGAACTCACCTGAGAACGAAGGCTGGCCTTTCCTCAGTTGGAACAGCACCGAACTATGGTTCACCAGGACCTATCTCGGCTCACCGTCCATCTGGCGCTCCGTGCGGACCGATGGGGTATGGGGAGAACCAGTTCTGGTGATGTCATCCTTCGCCGCCGAACCGACCTTAGACGACGAGGGCAACCTCTACTTCATTCACCATTACGTCGTTGACGGGAACATCGTGGAGGCGGACGTGTACGTGGCCTACAGGAAATGAGGATGCACGGGAGAACAGGTGGATGAAGGCGCCGTCGAGCGGGATCGAACCGCTGACCTTATGATTAACAGTCATACGCTCTACCGACTGAGCTACGACGGCCTGATGTGGCCTCTAAAATAGAGGTCTGGTATTAATCTTTTGCGTTCTTTTTGGATTCCTCTTCCAGCTCCCCCTTGAGCTTGCCGACGGTACCCTCCATGCGGTCCAGGATGGACACCACGCGCTCATAGAACTCGGTGAGCTTCTCGGTGGTGATCGCTCCTTCCGGCGAGGGGTTTATGAGCCCTTCCTGCTCCAGGATGCGCAACGAATAGCGCACCTTGTGCTGCGGGATGTCCAGCAGCTCCGAGAGGCGAATGATGCCAATGGGCTCATGCTTCTTGATGGCGTTCAACATGACCACGTGCCTCTCTAAAAGCTCTACCTCGGCCTCGATCTTGCTGGTAAGAACGCTGTGTCCCTTCATGTCGGTTACAACCCCGCGATACGCTAGACACGTGATAACATTGGGTATAGTTAAATCCGTTTCGCTTACCACGGTTCTCCGAGCCCGCTATCCAGCTCGCATTTCTTAAATAATCTGCGTTTCATCGTTGACCTCATGCCCGCAATCAAGGTGGAAGGGCTGACCAAAAGGTACGGAGACTTCGTCGCCCTGGACCAGGCCACGTTTTCGGTGGGCGAGGGCACTTTCTTCGGCTGCTTCGGGCCCAACGGCGCTGGGAAGTCCACACTGTTGAAGATGCTCACCGGGCAGATGCCCCCATCCGCCGGACGGGCCGAGGTGCTGGGGCTCGATCCTACGGTCGATGGCATCGAGATCAAGCGCCGCGTCGGCATAGTGCCGGAGGTGGAGAGCCCCCCGTCGTACCTGACCGCATCAGAGTTCCTGAGGTTCGCCGGTACGCTGCACGAGGTGCGATCGCTGGACGGACGCATAGATCGTTGGCTGGATTTCTTCGACCTGCAGGGGGCCGAGGGCACTTTATGCCGTGACCTCTCCAAGGGCATGAGACAGAAGGTGATGCTGGCCGCGGCCCTTATCCACGAGCCTAAGCTGCTGTTCTTGGACGAGCCTTTCATCAACCTCGACCCCATCTACCAGCGGAAGCTGCGCGATCACCTGCTGGAGCTTAGGGAGGACGGCCGGACGGTGTTCCTGTGCTCGCACATACTGGACGTGGCGCAGAGGATAGTGCAGGAGATGGTCATACTGGACCACGGGAAGGTGGTCCTAAGGGACCGGGTCTCCAACGCCCTGGTGGGCGGGGAGGACCTGGAATCGCTCTTCCTGAGACTGGTGGGCGGGGGAAATGGTCTCGCTCCTTAGTTACATGCTGAGGGAGGAGTACCGCATGCACGTGCGCTACTCCTCGCGCCAGCTGTTCCTATCGCTACCGCTGTACATCTTCATCTTCAGCGCCATGTTCACGTTCGGACTGGACGTTCTCACCGGGGACCTGCAACTGTCGGACCTCATGATCCTGACCTACGGCGGGATATTCATTTACGGTCTGAGCGTGGGAGCGTTCGGGGTGCTCGGCCAAACGTACATGGAACGCCGTTACGGCAAGGACAACTACCTGATCAGCATGCCCTTCCTGCTCCCCTTCTCCTTCCGCAAGGCCTTCCTGGGCTTGTACCTGAGGGACGCTATCTTCTACATCGCCCTGATGCTCCTGCCGGCCTTCGGGGGAATGGCGTTGGGCGCCGGGCTCTCCCACCACTCCCTGCTGTCCGTGATGGTCATCTTCCTGGGGCTGCTGCTGACCTTCCTGTTCGGAATGTCCCTCAGCTTCTTCATATCCGTCCTGTTCTCCATTGACCGCCGGGCGTTCCTTCTGGCCGTTGGTGCGCTCATCGCCCTTATGGCCGGGTACGGGCTGACCGACCTGTATGGGCTGGAGGTGATCATCCCCACTCTCGGGTACCAGATGAACGCCCCTCCCTTCCCCTGGGACGATGTGGCGGTGGCGTATCTGGTGTTGAACGCCTTCCTGAGCGTGGTCTTCCTGGTGCTGGCGCTGTTATTGGTAAGGCCGGGACAGAGCGCACGCACGTCCCTGCACAAGGAGATGTTCCTTTCCCACCTCAAGCGCTTCTCCCGATTTCCCTCCCCCATCCTGCTGGCCAAGGAGTTCGTGGACATCCGGCGCTCCGGGCTGACGGTGCGCATGGTCTTCGCCTACATCGTGCCGCTGGTGTTCCTGAGCTTCACCACCTACTACATCAACCACGGACTGAACATCCCGGTGGGGTTCAACGCGGTCTTCTACGGGGCCATGGTGGGCTTCTTCGGTGTGCTGCTCTACAGCTGGATGACCAACACCGATCTGAACGATTATTACGAGACGCTGCCGGTGCGGGTCCCCCAGGTGATACGGGCCAAGCTTATGGCCTTCTTCCTGCTGACCACCGGTGTTTCCACGCTGTTCGTCGTCGCCATTTCCCTCTTGAACGAGGAGGTAGAGCTGCTGTGGCTGGCCCTTATAGTCCTCTACTGTACCTCGGCCTACATGATCCTGGCCACGGCGTACCTCACCGGACTGAGCACCAACTCCTTCTTCTTCAACCCTACCATCTTGACCAAGTTCACGGCCATCTCGCTGCTGCCGGACCTCCTGCTCACCATCCTATCGTTCAGCATCCAGGGCGGGGCCTGGTGGGCTCTGGCGGGTATACTGGTGGTGTGCGGGGTGCTCCTGCTGCTCAGCCTCTACTTCTACCGGGGGATCGAACGGAAATGGGGCAGCGCCAGTTTCCTCTAGGCAACTGATTTATCCACCATAGGCGATAACCCTGGCATGGGCTGGCATCATTTCAGGAGGCTTGTGCACATCTGTGCCCCTCTGTTCGCCGTATACTACTTCCTGCCAGATCCTGTTCTTCCGGGGTTGGGAAAAGAGGACGGTCTCCTCTTCGTCATGCTCTTCGCTCTGGGCTTCGAGGCCATACGCCTGATATTCCGCATAAAGGTCCCCGGGATGCGTTCCTACGAGTTCGACCGGCCATCGGCCGCGGCCTTCACCGCGGTCGGGCTCACCATCGCGCTGATGTACTTCCCGATCGAGCTGACGCTTCCAACGCTGATGTGCATGGGATGGGTGGACCCGCTGATCGGCGAGCTGCGCCGCCGGGAGAGCGATATGAACCCCACGCTACCGGTCGTGGTGTTCTTCAGCATAATGTTCCTGGGGCTGATGTACTTCCACGGTCTGACCTTCCCGGTGCTGCTGTCGGCGACATTGATAACCCCTATCTCCATCTTCCTGGAGTCGCGGCGCTTCCGCTTCCTGGATGATGACATAGTCCTGATACTCGTGCCCCTGTTCCTACTGGGGCTTATATTCGGCCAGCTTCCATTCTGAAATAAAAAAATGAAGCGTGGAGGGCAGTTCAGTTACCTAGAAGGCCCTTGCGCTTGCTGAACGTGGTGATGCCCTGCTCAATGGTCTGGGTGGGCCCCTTGTGGCAGTTCTCCGCCGCGTCGAGGGTCTTGTGGACCTTGTTGCAGACCAGGCACTGGTAAATCAACTTGGACATGGGGGAAAGGAATCGAAAGGAGGAATATAATGTTATTCCCGCGCCTTACGCTCCCAAGCGAGGGGTGAAAAGGTGGCGGTCGAGGCATCCAGTCATCGAAAAACCGCGTTCGTCATGGTGTTCGGGCGATCATCTGGAATCTACATGCGAATTATCGGGTGATTCCGTAGGGTTTTTATTTTCTGACGGCAATTAGTGGAGGTATGAACAAAATCAAGGTCATCAACGAACCCTCCGAACTGGTATCTATGTTGAGGGCAGTTGATACTCCGGGAAAGAGGGATGTCCTGAAGGAGGTGACCTTGGAATGGCGCACTGTGAAGGAGATCGAGGAAAAGTACGGGGCCGAAGGTAAGGAAGCCTTGGCCTTCTTCGAGAAGATGAAATTGGTGGAGACCAGATGGCAGCCTTCCGAGGGCAATCGTCCCGAGAAGGCATACCATACCTACTACAATTCCTTCCACATCAACGCCCAATGGCCTGTTTATGAGATTTCTGACGTCCTCTATGCGGCGATGATGCCCGAGGACGAGTTCGATGAGATCGAGGAGAACATCCTGGAGCAGGTTGGCAAGGAAGGCAGGTTCGCCGGCGATGTTGCCGAGAACCTGGGAATGACCGCCACCATGCTCAAGAGCCTGGTCAAACGCTCGATCAAGATGGACTACCGCGGACACCGCTTGGAACGGGTGAAGGAGTAAGGTGCCCGAGATCACGGTCCTCCGGCTGGGCCACCGGCCCGAGAGGGATAAAAGGATAACCACGCATGTTGCGCTTACCGCTCGCGCCTTCGGAGCCAGACGCATCGTCGTCTCCACCAAGGACCCCGGTCTGGAGGAGAGCGTCAGGGACGTGGTGAGGCGCTTCGGCGGTGACTTCGAAATTACCACAGGGATCAACTGGCGCAGGTTCTTGCAGGATTTCCAGGGTACGGTGGTGCATCTGACCATGTACGGTGTTCCGGTGGACGAGGCCGCGCCCAAGGTGCCGGACGGTGACGTCCTGGTGGTGGTGGGGGCGGAGAAAGTTCCCCCGGAAGTGTACCAGAGGGCCGACCTTAACGTGTCCGTAGGGAACCAGCCGCATTCCGAGGTGGCCGCCCTGGCCATCCTGTTGGACAGGGTCTTCCAGGGAAGGATGTTGCGGCGCGATTACGACGGGGCTCAGATCAAGGTGCTTCCGTGCGAGAGGGGGAAGAACGTTGTCGAGCTACCCAAGCAGTGAGGACTGCTTTCGCATCATGAGGGAGGAGAGGCTGCCGTCGGTGGTGGTCCGTCATGTATGCGTCGTCAACAAGGTTGCTCTGACGATCGCCAGACATTGCGGGGCCGACCTCGACCTGGTCAATGCCGCCTCTCTGCTGCACGACATCGGCCGCTCCAGGACGCATGGCCTATCTCACGTCTCGGAGGGCGTGCGCATCGCCCGCGAGAGGAGATTGCCGAATGATCTGGTGCTCTGCATCGGCCGCCATATCTCCTCCGGTTTCACGGCCCAGGAGGCATTGGAGCTGGGGCTGCCCGAAGGTGACTACATGCCGCTCACCCTCGAGGACAAGGTGGTCAGCTTCGCCGACAACCTGGTGAGCGACCGTTCCATCAAGACCGTGGCCAATGCCGCAGAGCGCATGCGCAACAAGGGTTACGAGATGTCCGCCACAAGGATGCTGGCCATCGGCAAAGAGCTGGAGGCGCTGTGCGGCGAGGACATAGACGGTCTGCTGGTAAGGACCAAGGTGCGCGAGGCCGCGGCCAGTGAATGCGACCATTTGGCCTGACCCGCTCTCACCACCGAGTAATTATTCACAAAGGTTTTATCCGTGTCACTACTTACCAAGGCGCACGCTTTCCGACCGACCGAGGTCTGGAAGGACGCTTCAAGCTCAGGAGAATTGGCATGTCGGAAAATAAGCCCATGATGTGGATGAACGGCAAGATGATCGAGCAGGAGACGGCGACGGTGCCCTTCATGACCCACTCGCTGCACTATGGCAGCGGGGTCTTCGAGGGCATACGCATATACGACACTCCCAAGGGAAAGGCCGTTTTCCGTCTACGGGAGCACATGGAGAGGTTTCTGAACTCGGCCAAGATATTGTGCATGGCCCATCCGTACACCGTGGACGAGCTCGTCGAGGCCACCCGCCTCACGGTGCGCAACACCATCCCCAACGCCGATTACGTGCGCCCCCTGATGTGGTACGGGGAGAACGACGAGAACCGCATCGTGCTGAACCCGTTCAAGTTCAAGGTGAACACGGCGATCGCATGCGCCCACATGGGCGCATATCTGGGCAAGGACAACATGGAGAAGGGGGCCAAGCTCATCACCTCCTCCTGGACCAAGCCGGCCAACACCTCCACCTCCCTTCAGGCCAAGATCTGCGGCAACTACGTCAACTCCATACTGGCCAAGATCGAGTCCAACCAACTGGGTGCAGACGAGGCCCTCATGCTCAACACCAACGGCACCGTGGCCGAGGGCCCCGGGGAGAACATATTCATGGTCAAGAACGGGAAGATATACACCCCGCCGCTGGCCTCCGGGGTGCTGGAAGGGATCACCAAGGACTCGGTGACCGTGATCGCCAAGGACAAGGGCTATCAGATCATAGAGAAGGAGCTGACCCGTTCCGAGATCTACATGTGCGACGAGTTCTTCATGACCGGGACGGCCGCCGAGGTCACCCCCATCCGCTCCCTGGACCAGAGGGTCATAGGGGAGGGCAAGCGCGGTCCCATCACCAAGGACGTCCAAGAGGCGTTCTTTGAAGCGGCCCGCGGGAACGACCCCAAGTACCATCACTGGCTGACGATGGTGAACTGAGCCGAAAACGTCTTCCATAAACAATTTATCAACATAGCAATCCGATCATCGCGGGGAGAGAGATGTACGAGATAAGGTTCCACGGACGAGGCGGGCAGGGTGCGGTCATGGCCGCCCAGACCATAGCCGAAGCGGCCATATTGGAAGGGAAGCAGGCCCAGGCCTTCCCGTTCTTCGGAGCGGAACGCCGCGGGGCGCCGGTCATGGCCTTCGCACGCATCGATGACAACAAGATCTGTGACAGGACCCAGGTCTCCGAGCCGGACATGCTGGTGGTCATGGACGAATCCCTTTTGGACATCGAGCCTGTGGCCGCCGGTCTCAAGAAAGGGGGATGTGCGGTGATCAATAGCCGTCTGGAACCGTCCGAGATCGACCTCGGCGTGGTGACCCGTTGCGTGAGCGTTGACGCTACCAGCATAGCGCTGGAACTGTTAAGGGCGCCGATAGTCAACACCTCGATACTAGGGGCCATGGCCCGGGCCGACGACTTCGTCTCTCTGGAGTCCATACAGAAGGCCATAATGAACCGGTTCGGGGAGAAGCTCGGGGAAAAGGCCGCGCGGGTCAACTCCGAGGCGGCCAAGGCCGCCTATGAAAGGTCCAGGGAAGGAACGTGCAAGGGCGATCGGCCTATGATAAAGAAGAACATGTGGCTGCCCACCTGGCAGGAGACCCCTCCGGGCGTCGCTCTGGCCAAGGGGACCCGGGCCGGAATGTCCGTGGGGCCGGGCAGCATGTCCCAGAACATGACCGGCACCTGGGGGGTCTCTTTCCCGGTGTACGAAGAGGACAAGTGCATCAAATGCCAGAGGTGCTGGTTCATATGCCCCGAGGGCTGCATACGCCGGAAGGAGGGAGATCGGTTGGAGTTCGACCTGGACTATTGCAAGGGGTGCGGGCTCTGCGCCAAGGTGTGCCCCAAGGAGGCCATATCCATGCGCAGAAAGGGGGCGAGCGCATGAGGCCGGTGAAAGCGCTGACCGGCAACGCCGCGGCGGCGTACGGCGTCAGGCTGTGCCGACCGGAGGTCATTCCGAACTATCCGATCACCCCGCAGACCATCATAATAGAGCAGATCGCCGATTTCATCAACGACGGGGAGCTGGACGCGGACTTCATTCCCGCCGACAGCGAACACTCCGCTATGAGCATAGCCATCGGCGCCTCGGCCACCGGTGTGCGAACGTTCACGGCCACCGCCTCTCACGGCCTGGCGCTCATGCACGAGATGCTGTACGTCCCACCGCAGGTGCGCCTGCCCATCGTGCTGGTCAACGTGAACCGCTCACTGGGTGCGGGAAGCGGGATATGGGTGGAGTACAACGATTCCATGGCCGAGCGCGATTCGGGATGGATGCAGGCATACGCTGAAGACAGCCAGGAAGTACTGGACATGGTGGTCCAGGCCTACCGCATCGCCGAGGACCCCCGGGTCGTCCTACCCTTCATGCTCTGCCTTGACGGTTTCATACTGTCCCACACGGTGGAGCGGGTGGAGGTCCCCGAGCAGGAGGAGGTGGACCGCTTCCTTCCGAAGTTCGTGCCTCTCAACCGTCTTGACCCCAAGGACCCCATGTGCATGAACATCGCTGTCTCCCCGGCTCACTCCATGGAGATGCGATACCAGCTGGACCGTAAGATGGACGGCGCCCGGGAGGTGATCGAGGAGGTGGACGCCGAGTTCGCCAAGGTCTTCGGCAGGAGATACGGCGGGCTCATCGACACCTACCTCATGGACGACGCGGAGACGGCGCTCATCACCCTGGGGACCGCCACCTCCACCGCCCGTGTGGCAGTGGACGAGCTGCGGGCGGAAGACAAGAAGGTCGGACTGGTCAAGCTGCGTTTCATGAGGCCGTTCCCTCATGAGGAGATAAGGGAGGCGGTAAAGGGCGTCAAGGCCCTGGGCGTGTTCGACCGCTCCATATCCGTGAACCGCTACGGGCCGGTGTTCAGCGAGGTGCGCAACTCCCTCTACGGGAGCGATGTGCCCATCACCAACCACATCGCCGGCATAGGCGGGCGCGACCTGAAGGTGGACACCTTCAAGGAGATGTTCGGGCTGCTGGAGA
>Ga0209269_1000365_pt1 | contig 45518 bp, 39 predicted proteins | sample MTBAKMMethaMetaG_FD_187455 | JGI IMG/M metagenome (GOLD analysis project Ga0209269, IMG submission 187455) | Enrichment culture microbial communities from Arthur Kill intertidal strait, New Jersey, USA, that are MTBE-degrading - MTBE-AKM (Arthur... | ecosystem: Environmental > Aquatic > Marine >... | reverse complement strand
GCCGAACCCGGCCGTTAAGCCCTCCAGCGTCGATGGTACTGCGGTCTTAACCGTGGGAGAGTAGATCGCCGCCGGAAACCTTATCGAACAAAAGAAGAGGGGAGTCCCCATCAGGGACTCCCCTCTTTCGTGCTTCGAAAGGGTCACGGTAAGAGCCCCGCCCCCCCGGTCCTGCCCCCTCCTATTCCTCCATCATGCAGTGATAGGGTAAAAAAGCGATAAGGCGAATATGTTATAATTCATTTAACAGAACGGTAACATGCAGAACTCTTGGTGGATGACGATTTGCCTGTCGCGGCAATCAACGGCCTTTTGCATGGAAGGTGGAAAGGATATGAGACGTTCTTCGATCAACGATTCCTTCCGAAGGATAAGAAGCCGCATGTCGACTGCGGGGAAAAACGTCCTGATTCTCGATTATGACGGCACGCTTGCTCCTTTCCGGATCGATCCGTCAAAAGCGGTGCCTTACCCGGGTGTGATCGAAACCCTGGCTAAAATCCAGTCCGTGGGTGGTCCTTTGTTCGTCCTTACCGGGAGGGAACCGGAAGAGGTGCGAATTCTCCTCGGGATGAGCCCAGCGCCGGAAATATGGGGATGCCATGGAGCGGTGAGGCTGTTGGCTGATGGAAGCCGGGAAATGCCTGAGCTTGAGGAAGCGATGCGGATGAAGCTGGACGAGGCGGAGCGTGAAGCTCTTGCCCTTGGAATGGGAAGGGTTGAAAGGAAGACAACGAGTGTTGCGCTTCACTGGAGAAGCGAGTGCGAGGAAAATGAAGCACGGATCCGCCGGGCTATTTCCGAGGCATGGGGGCGGATGGGACACGCGGGGTTCTCGGTCGAAAAGTTTGACGGCGGTCTCGAAATGAGAATGGAAGGTTTTGACAAGGGGAAGGCGGTTGCGGCCATCATGGCAAAGTACAAGCAGCAGGATTATGCCGCTTTCCTGGGAGATGACCAGACCGACGAAGACGGGTTTGCCATGATACGAAAACTGGGGGGGCTCGGTGTGCTTGTCCGGGTGAAGTGCAGGGACACGGCAGCGGGACTGTGGCTCAAGCCTCCCGGGGGGTTGATGGCCTTCCTTGAACTCTGGCTGAAAGGCGTAACGGAAGGGAGGGGCCCCGAGTTATGACGGAGGATCAGGGGGGGCGGATGGTTGTCGTGTCGAACCGCCTTCCCGTCGTGCTGGAGGAGGCGAACGGCCGTTGGACCATGACGAAAGGATCGGGAGGCCTTGTCACGGCCCTGAGTCCCATCCTCAGGGACAGGGGAGGGCTTTGGATTGGATGGAGCGGGACGACGAAGCCCTTGCCGATCGAAGATATAAAATCGATTCTCGGGCCTTTCTCAAGGGAAAGCGGTTTCCGCCTGCTGCCGGTCTTCCTGTCAGAAGAAGAGAGGGATCTTTTCTATTATGGCCTCTCGAACGAGGTGGTCTGGCCCCTTTTCCACGATCTCCAGACCCGGTGCAACTTCGATCCCGGATACTGGGACACCTACATGGCCGTGAACCTGAAATTTGCCCGGACCGTCATGAGGCACCACAAACCGGGGGATTTCGTCTGGGTCCATGATTACCAGCTCATCCCCCTGGCGGGGTTCTTGAGCCAGTTCGGTTTCCAGGCGGCCTGTTCTTTTTTCCTCCATATTCCTTTCCCCTCGCCGGACATTTTCGCCAAGCTGCCCTGGCGGTCGGAGCTGCTTCACGCCCTCCTGCACTACAAGTTCGTGGGTTTCCAGACGGGGCGTGACCGCCGGAATTTTACCGATTGCCTTCGTGTTTTCTTCCCGGAAACGCGGGTGGAGGGCAGGGGGCCTATCGTCAAGATAAGGACGAGAAAATCGGAGATCCTCGCCGGGGCCCTTCCGATCAGCGTGGATTCCGCCGAGTTCATTCGTTTTTCCCGTTCGAAGGAAGTCGAAGAAAGGGCCAGGGCGATCCGGGACGCTTACAAGGGGCAACGCATCCTGTTCGGCGTTGATCGCCTGGACTACACGAAAGGGATCCCCGAGAAGCTCAAGGGGTTTCGTCATGCATTGAAGGAGTTCCCGGAGCTGAGGGAGTCCGTTACCCTGATCCAGCTCCTGATTCCAAGCAGGGAGACGGTCCCGGCCTACCGGGCGCTGAAGGATGAAATCGACCGGCTCGTCGGCGAGATCAATGGAGAGTTCACAACGGGAGACTGGGCTCCCGTTGTTTACCGTTACCAGTCGATGGAGCGGGCGGAACTCGTGGCGCATTACCGGGCTGCCGATGTCGGCTTCGTCACCCCCCTGAAGGACGGGATGAACCTGGTGGCGAAAGAATACGTTCTTTCCCAGGCTGACAACAGGGGAGTTCTCGTCCTGAGCGAATTTGCGGGGGCTGCGGCCCAGCTCGGGGAAAGCTGCCTGCTTGTCAATCCCTACAACGTCAAGCAGGTCGCTGCGACGTTGGCCAGGGCGCTTTCCATGAGTGAAAGCGAGAAGAAACGCAGGCTTGAAAACATGCGGAGGACCCTCAGGCGGCACGACGTGTTCTGGTGGGTGGACAACTTCCTGCGAGCTTCGACGGGCCGAGAACTGAAGGATTTCCCCGAAAAAGAACTGGCCCCGATCCTGCCGCCGAGGAGGACGGATCCTTTCCTGAAAGCTACTTCCCCAGGCAGAACTGGCTGAAGATCGTATCAAGCAGGTCCGAATCCGCCGACAGGCCAAGGAACCGCTCAAGGGCATACCGGCTGTCGCGCAGGCAGGAGGCCGACAGGTCCATGGATTGGGCCGATTCCGCCTCTCCGAGCATCCAGGCGGCCACTCTCAGTTCCTCGACCTGCCGGGCCGAAGCATTGCAAGCGTCTTCCAGCACCCTTTCTCCCATTGCGGCATGGACGATTTCCTCCTTAAGCCGCTCAATTCCTGCCCCTGTCTTTGCGGAGACCCCAAGGACCGGAATCCCGGGATGGAGTTTCTCGATAGAAATCCTGTCAAGGGCTTGAGGCAGGTCTTCCTTGTTGAAGAGGACGATCAGGCGAGCTTTGTGCAGCTGGTCTTCCACGAGGGCGTCTTCGCTGTTAAAGGGGCGGCTGCCGTCAAGGACCCAGAGCTTCAAGTCGGATTCCCTGAGCGCCGAAAGCGTATGGGCTATCCCGGCTTCCTCGATCAGGTCGGAAGGACGCCTGATTCCGGCCGTGTCGACGAGGCGGATCGGGACGCCGCGGTGGGTCAGGACGGCTTCAATCACATCCCGGGTCGTGCCCGGGATTGCCGTGACGATGGCCCTTGATTCCTGGAGAAGGGCGTTCAGCAGGGATGATTTTCCCACATTGGGGCGTCCGACGATCGCGACCCGTACCCCCTCCCTGAGGACTTGCCCGTCCCGGCACCGCCTGTGAAGGGATTCTGCATCCTTGCGCAGCTGGTCAAGCTCGGGAAAGATTTCGGCTTTGCCAGGAGAAGGGATGTCCTCCTCGGGGAAGTCGAAAGATGCCTCCAGCCCCGCACAAAGCAGGAGTAATCGTTCCCGCAGGTCCCGGACAGCACCGGATAGCTCCCCGCGAAGGGACCGCGCGGCCGAAGAAAGGGCCCGGTCGCTTCGGGCCCGGATGATTCCAAGGACGGATTCCGCCTGGGCCAGGTCGAGGCGCCCATTAAGAAAAGCGCGACGGGTGAATTCACCGGGCTCGGCAAGCCGCGCCCCAAGTTCGACAAGCCTTTCCATGGCCCGGCGAGCGGACATGCTCCCCCCGTGGCAATGGATTTCTGCCATTCCTTCGCCGGTGTAGCTGTGGGGGGCTTCGAAGCGGACGGCCAGGACCTCGTCGATGAATTCACCTTCCCCGTCCAGTACGTGTCCGTAGCGCATGAAGCGGGGGGGGGAGTTGGCCAGGCTTTGCTTCGCCTTGAAAAGACCGTCGGCGCATGACACGGCATCGGGACCCGACAGGCGCAGGATGGCGATTCCCGCCTCGCCCCATGCGGTTGAAACGGCTACGATCGTGTCTTCGTTCATTCCTTCCCCTCCTAAAAAGGCGAGGGGGCGGAAACCGCTTTTCCACCCCCCTCGCAGAGCAGTTCGAAATTTTCCGAGCCTAGCGGCCGAGCAGTTCCTTCATTGCATCGCCGAGGCGCCGGACACCTTCGTCGATGGTCTCGGGACTTGAGAAGGTGTAGTTCATGCGTGCATTGTGTTCGCCTCCGCCATTAGCGAAGAAGGGTGTTCCCATGACGAAAGCCACCTTCTTCTCGATGGCCTTGTCGAAAAGCGCCTTGACGTCGATGTTGGGCATGTCAAGCCAGTAGAAGAACCCGCCCTCCGGCTTGACCCAGCTGACTTCATCGAGCGGGAGGTGCCGCCGGAAACTGCTTTCCATGGCGTCGCGCTTCTCCCGGTAGTTGGAGATGATCTTCGGAAGGTGCCTGTCGAGGTAGCCTTTGCTGCAGTATTCGTAAGCCAGCGCCTGGGTGATGGGGCTCGAGCAGAGGTCGATGGCCTGCTTGAAGACCGTCATCTTCCGGATGATTTCCTTTTGGCCGGTACACCAGCCGATCCTCGTTCCCGGTGCCAGGATTTTCGAGAACGATCCGGCGTAAAGGACTCCCCCGTTGGGGTCGAGTGAGAATATCGAAGGGAGATGCTCGCCGTCGAACCGGACGTACCCGTAAGGATCGTCCTCGAAAATCGGGACGTTGAAGCGGCGGGAAATCTCGACGAGTTTCTCGCGGCGCTTGAGGCTCATCGTCGACCCGCATGGATTGTGGAAGTTGACGATCGTGTAAATGAACTTGACTCTCTTGCCCTCTGCGCGGGCCCTTTCAAGGGCTTCGGGGACCATGTCGACGACCATCCCCTCGGCGTCCGTGGGAATGCCGATAAAGTTCGCGCCGTGGTTGTGGAAAGCAGTCAGTGCGGCCAGGTAGGAGGGGTCCTCGGTGAGGATCGTGTCCCCGGGATCGACCATGGCCCAGCCGATAAGGTCCAGGACCTGCTGGGAACCCGTGGTCAGCAGCATTTCTTCCTGGGAAACGCGTCGGCCCATCCTGGGGGCGGTCCATTCGGAAAGGAAGCCCTTCAGGGGGGGATATCCCTCTGTTGTCCCATACTGGAGCAGGTTCCTTCCGTCGGTCCTCAGGATTTCGACGCCCTCGAAAAACTCATCAACCGGGAAAACGTCCGGTGCGGGCATCCCCCCGGCGAAGGAGATCATGCCGGGTTGCTTGATGACGCTCAGGATCTCCCTGATGGGGGAGGGACGGACGTTCAGGGACTTGTTGCTGTAATTGCTTTCCCAGATCGTGCTCAATTTAGGTGCCCCCTCTTTTTCGTGAATTTTTGCGGGAGATCACGCCGGGGACAGGCAGTCCCTGATGGCATCTCCCAGCCTGTTCATTCCTTCTTCGGTCTGTTCGGGAGAGGCAAAGGTGAAACACATCCGGAAGGCCCGTTCCCCTCCGCCGTTCGGGAAGAACGGTTCCCCCAGGACGAACGCGACCTGTTTCTCGATGGCCCGGTCGAAGAGTTCCCTGGCTAAGACCCGCGGGGTCTGGAGCCAATAGAAGTAACCCCCCTGGGGCTTAACCCAGGAAACCTCCTCCATCGGGAGGGATCGGCGCATCGCTGTCTCGAAATCATCTCTCTTTTTCCGGTAATGGGCAATGATTTTCGGGAGGAATGCATCCAGGTAGCCCAGTTCGCAATATTTGTAAACCTGTGCCTGTGCGACGACAGAGGTGCACACATCTACGGCCTGCTTGAAAACGGCCATTTTCCGGACGATTTCCCTGTCGCCGGCCGCCCATCCCACACGGGTCCCCGGGGCCAGGATCTTCGAGAAGGATCCGGCGTAAATCACGATTCCCCGGTCATCAAGTTCGAAGAGGGTCGGAAGGTGTTCGCCGTCGTAACGGATATAACCGTAGGGGTCATCCTCGAGGATCGGAATCCCCCATTCCTGCGCAATGCGGACAAGCAGCCGCCTGCGTTCGAGGCTCAGTGTGCAGCCGAGGGGATTGTGGAAGTTCGGGATCGTGTAGATGTACTTGACCTTTTGCCCCTTTTCCTTTGCCCCTTCAAGAAGGGCCGGAAGAAGGTCAACTTTCATTCCCTCCGCGTCGCAGGGGACGGTAATGAAGGAAGCCCCATGGTTTCGCATGGTTCCCGTCGATCCGAGGAATGTGGCCTCTTCGCAGACGATACTGTCCCCCGGGTCGATGGTTGCCCAGCTCAGCAGGTCGACGACCTGGGTCGATCCGGCCGTTATGAGGAGTTCGTCTTCCGCGAGCGCCTTTCCCATGCGGGGAGCTGTCCAGCTCGAAAGGAAGGACTTTAGGGGAGGGTAGCCCTCCGTGGTTCCGTACTGGAGAATATCCCGGCCCTGCTCTTCCAGGATGCGGTTTGCGGCTTCCCGGAAGGCGTCGACCGGGAAGGCGGCAGGATCCGGCATTCCCCCGGCAAAGGAGATGATGCCGGGGCGTCGTGTGAGATGCAGCATTTCCCGGATCGGGGAGGGCTTGAGTGAACGTGTTGCGCGGCCATAGAGCGGTTCCCAGAAAGAACTCATGATCCACCTCCATCGTAAGGGTGCATACAAGTGAGGCGGGACCAAGGGTGGCCCCGCCTCGTTGCTATTTCCCGCCGAGTTCGCTTATCGCGAGCCCTAATCGCCGGGCTCCCTCGCCGATTTCCTCGGGTTGGGCGAAGGTAAAGCAGGTTCGCAGAGTATCACTGCCGCCGCCGTAGGGGTAGAAAGAATCGCCGACAACGAAAGCAACCCCCTTTTCCACAGCCTTGTAGAAAAGCTCCTTCGTATCGACTCCCGGTAACCGGATCCAGAAGAAAAAACCGCCCTCGGGAACGGAATAGACGGCGTTTGAGGGGAGAACGCGATTAAAGGCTTCAGCCATGGCGTCGCGCTTTTTCCTGTAATGGTCGAGAATCTTTGGCAAATGGCTGTCCAGGTAGCCCAGCCGGCAATATTCGTAGACGGCGGCCTGGGCAACGACGGAAGTGCACATGTCCACCCCCTGCTTGACCATGACCATCTTGCGGGTGACCTCTTTCGGGGAGACGACCCAGCCGACGCGGGATCCTGGTGCGAGGATCTTGGAGAAGGAGCCGGCGTAAATGACCATGCCCTGCGTGTCCATGGAGAAGATGGTCGGTTCGTCGGTTCCGTTGTAGCGAAGAAGCCCGTAGGGATCGTCCTCGTAAATGGGAATCCCCGTCTCGACGGAAATCTCGAGGAGGCGGCGGCGCCGTTCTGCCGAAAGGGTATAGCCCGAGGGGTTCTGGAAGTTCACGATGGTGTAGATGAACTTGATTTTTTGTCCTTCTGCGCGGGCCTTCCCGATGATTTCGGGAAGAAGGTCGACCTGCATGCCGTTTTCGTCGCAGGGAACCCCGAGGAAGCGAACGCGGTGGTTTCTCATCGTGTGAAGGGCCCCGGGGTAGGTGGGTTCTTCAACGATGACGGTGTCCCCGGGGTCGACCATGACCGAGCAAAAAAGGTCGGTGACCTGCTGGGAACCTGTCGTGATGAGCATTTCCTCGGATTGCGTCACCCGCCCCATCTTCGGTGCCATCCACTCGGCAAGGAAAGACTTAAGGGGTTCAAAACCCTCGGTCATTCCATACTGGAGGACTTCCTGTCCTCTTTCGGCGAAGATGTGCGCTGCTTCGGCAAACTCCTTGACGGGGAAAATCGCGGGGTCCGGGTTTCCCCCGGCGAAGGAGATCATTCCCGGTTTTTTGGTCAACTTGAGAAGTTCGCGGATGGGAGAGGGCTTCAGGGCCGCTCCGACCTGGGAGTATAAATCCTGCCATGCTTTTTCGCTCACAACTGATCCCTCCTGAAATGGCAATGAAGACGGCCGAATTATAGCACGAAGGCAAAGGCGAAAAACCCGCCGGATCGGGTCGCGCCTGTGGTTCGGACCATGTGGAATCTCGTGGGATGAGGGTGTTCCCTGAAATGGCACTTTTGGTTAAACTAAAGGTGACCATTTTTCAATATGAGAACGAATTGGAAAAAGCAGGAACAATCCTTTTGCCGGGGGGAGAGATCGTGGAAAAGGCAAAATATCCGATCCTCGATAGTCTTCCCCTTGCCGTCTTTTTCCTCGACAGCAATCTCCGTTTCTCAGTCCTCAACAAGGATTTCCATGAAATTGCAGGGTTGGAGGCCGGAGCCTGCGTGGGCCGGCTTTTTTCAGAACTCTTTGTTGACAGAGAACGGCTTGATGTCGCCGAAATATTATCGGCCTTGCAGGAAGGGAGAACCTCGGAAGCGCATTTCGAAATACGCATCCGGAAGGAAAACGACAGGGAGCGCTGGTTCGCGGTCCTTATCGTTCCCGTTGAAGAGCATACGGAGTCGATGGCTTACGCGGGAGCGATCCAGGATATCTCCTACTGGAAGTCAATCGAAAAAAAGAATGAGCGTCTCCTGGAGGAACTTGCCTCCGCCAACCGGGAACTGAAGGAGTTCACCTCCATCGTTTCCCATGACCTGAAAGCGCCCCTGCGGTCCATTTCTTCCCTGGCAGGGTGGATCCGTGACGATTTCTCGGAACGAGTGGGAGAAGAGGGCCGGGAAAACCTGGACCTGCTGATCGACCGGGTTGGGCGGATGTATGCCCGGATCGAGGGTATCGTAAGGTTTTCCAAGCTTTCAGGCTTGCGGGAAAAACGGTCGCAAGTCGACGTGGAGTCCCTGCTCTCGGAAACAATAAAGCGGATTTCCCCTCCTGAGGGAGTCCGGGTCGTGAAGGAATCGGCTTTTCCTGTGATATCCTGCGAAAGGGCCCGTCTCGGCGAAGTTTTCCTGAACCTCATCGGCAACGCCGTGAAGGCTGTCAACGAACAGGACGGAGAAATCAGGGTCGGAGCCTGCCCGGAAGAAGATTACTGGAGGTTCTGGGTGAAGGATAACGGGCGGGGCATCCCGAAAGAGCACCAGGACCGGATTTTCAAGCTGTTCCAGAAAGTCTGCCCGGAAGACGAGGGCGTGGGCATCGGGCTGACCCTGGCCAGGAAGATCGTCGAGATGGATGGCGGAGTGATAAGCGTCGATTCGTCTCCTGGCGAGGGTGCCGTTTTTTCCTTCACCTTTCCTTTTGCAGAGGATTGTTTAGATCCCGGCCTTGAAACCGGGGAGAAGTTAAAGCGAGGGGGTAGCCCGAGGTGACGCTCAGGAAGAAGACCGTCTTGATCCTTTGTTTTTCCGCCGTGCTCATCGTTGCCTTGATCATCGCCGCTTCAAGGGGGATCCTTTTCCAGCGATATATTGATCTTGAAAGGGAGAACCTTGCCCTGAACTCCAGGCGCATTGAATCGATCGTGCTGGCCCAGCAGGATCGGTTTGCCTCCTCCGCCCGTGACTGGGCGGTCTGGGACAGTGCGTACGCTTACGTTAAAAGCCGCAACGCCGCTTTTGAAAAGGAGAATATTGTTCCCGACACCTTTGAAAGCCTGGGGATAAATTACCTTGTCTTTACTGACATGGAAGGGACTTTCCTTGCCGGAGAGGGGTATGACCTGCAGAAGAAGGAGTGGATCCCGCTTCCGGATACCCTGCGCAGGGTTCTCACTTCCTTCGCAAAAGGTGAAAAGGGGCCCAGGAACGGCGCGGGAAAAGAGGGTGTGTTTTCCCTGGCAGAAGGTGTTTTTGTCGTGGCGGGCCACCCGATCCTCAGGAGCGACGGAAGCGGACCTGCTGCAGGAACCCTGTTCATGGTACGGCGGCTTGACGAGATCCTTCTGGCCCGGATCTCGCGCCAGGCCGGAGTCCCTGTCTCTCTCCTGCCTCTCAGTTCGCCGGAAGTGCCGGCCCGTTTCCTGATCGAATCCGAAGAAACCGGTCGACCGGTCGACTACAGGGTCGAGGGAGACCAGATAGCCGGCTACCTTCTGCTGAAGGACCTGAGCGGCATTCCCATTGCCGCGATGAAATTCCTCCTGCCGAGAGCCATCTACGACCAGGGGCGGAGAACGCTGGCGATTTTCGTCGCCCTTTTCATCTCGTTCAGCGTGGGCATCATCGCGATTGTCCTCTTCCTGCTGGACAGGGTCGTCCTTTCCCGCCTCACCCGGCTGAGCGCCGAAGTGCAGGCGATCTCGGCGAGCGAGGACCTGGGTAGAAGGGTCACCCTGGACGGGAGGGACGAACTGGGGGCTCTCGAAAGCAAGGTGAACCTCTTCCTCTCGGCTCTACAGAAGTCGACCGGGAAACTCAAGGCGGCGAACCAGGAACTCCAGGATTTTGCCTATGTCGTGTCGCATGATCTCAAGGCACCGTTGAGAGGGATTTCCACGCTGGCCGGCTGGATCTCGACAGACCATCGGGACAGCCTGGACGAAGACGGGCAGGAAAAACTGGATCTTCTCATCGTCCGGGTTCGACGAATGAATGACCTGATTGACGGCATCCTGAAGTATTCGCGGGTCGGCAGGAGCAGGGAGGAAACGATCCCGGTGGACTGCAACGCACTCGTGGCTGAAACCGTTGACCTCCTGGCTCCCGGCGAGAAGTTCACCGTGGCGGTCCAGGAGAACTTGCCCACCGTGACGGCTGATCGCACGAAACTGGGCGAGGTCTTCCAGAACCTGATCAGCAATGCCATCAAGTACATCGACAAGCCCCAGGGGGAGATACGTGTCGGGTGTGAGCCAAACAGCGACAGCTGGAAGTTCCACGTGGCGGACAACGGGCCCGGCATCGATGAAAAGTACCATGAGAAGGTCTTCCAGATTTTCCAGACCCTGGGCCCCAAGGACACGCCCGGAAGCACGGGGGTGGGCCTTGCGGTCGTCAAGAAAATTATCGAGCAGATGGGCGGGGAGATCTGGATCGAATCCGTCGCAGGAGAGGGATCGACTTTCTTCTTCACAATCCCCTTCCGCTTCCCGAATGCCCAACCCAGTTGAGGGAGGTCCTGCCATGAACGAGCAGAAGACGATCCTGGTTGTCGAGGACGACGAAGTCGATGTGATGACCATCAAGCGGGCCATGAAGGAAATCCACGTCACCAATCCCGTGAAGGTGAAATGGAACGGGGAGGAGGCCCTGGAATACCTCCAGGGAGAGAAGGACCTGCCGGGAATCATCCTGCTGGATCTCAACATGCCCCGCATGAACGGCGTCGAGTTCCTGAAGCATATGAGGGCTGACGAACGCCTGAAACCGATCCCGGTCATCGTCCTGACGACCTCGAGGGAGGAGCAGGACCGGGTTTCAAGCTTCAACCTGGGCGTGGCGGGCTACATGATCAAGCCCGTGGATTACCTGCAGTTCGTCGAAGTCATTAGGGCGATCAACCTTTACTGGACCCTGAGCGAGCTACCCTAGGCATTCGGAGGGATGGCCATGGAGGAGAAGATGAACGAGGAGCGCCTGAGCATTCTTGTGGTCGAGGACGACGAGGTGGACCAGAAAGCCTTTATCCGCCACGTCCGGAACGAGAACTTGCCTTATGACTACCACATCGCGGGATCATTGGCCGAGGGACGGGCCCTTCTAAAGGGAAACCGCTATGACCTTGTGATCTCGGACTACTTCCTCGGCGACGGCACGGGTTTCGACCTGATCGAGGGACTGGATGACACCCCCCTTATCTTCGCTACGGGAACGGGGGACGAGGAAATTGCCGTCAAGGCCATGAAATCGGGAGCCTACGACTACCTGATCAAGGACCCGGAGAGCTGCTACCTCAAGGTCCTTCCCATCACGGTGGAAATGGCGCTCCAGAACAAGAGGCGGGAACGCCAGGTCGTGATGCTTTCCCACGCGATGCAAAGCATCAAGGAAAGCGTTTGCGTCACCGACAAAGAGGGCCGTATCACGTACACGAACGACGCCTTCACCGGGACTTTCGGTTACCTGAAAGGCGAGGTTCTTGGAAAGGAAGTCCAGTCACTTTTCAAGGGGAAGGCCCACAAGGCCTTCCTGGAGGTCATTTCGGGTGCGGCCGGCATGGAAAGCTGGCAGGGAGACCTCGAGAGCAAGAGGCGTGACGGGGAATCCTTCCCCATTTCCCTCTCCATCTCAAGCGTGAAGGATGAAGCGGGAAGAAAGGTCGGCTACGCGGCGATCATCCGGGACATCACGGAACTGAAGCTCTACGAGGATAAAATCCGCTACATGGCCTACCACGACCAGTTGACGGACCTGCCCAACAGGCACTTCTTCTTTGCCAAGCTTGCGGAAGTCCTCGGAGTCAAACGGCAGGATATCGAACCCGTGGCCGTGCTCTACCTTGACCTCGACCAGTTCAAGCAAATCAACGATCTTCTCGGACATGACGTGGGTGACCATCTCCTGAGGGCAGTGGCCCGACGTTTGGCCCAGAGTGTGCGGGGAGACGATTTCGTCAGCCGGATGGGAGGAGACGAGTTCACCTTCATCCTGCGAGGGCTTAAAACGAAAGAGGAGGCCGAGGTCGTCGCAAAGCGAATCCTGGGCTGTTTCGACGACCCCTTCACGGTTGATGGAGGGACCTTCCGGATCAGCGGAAGCCTTGGTGTCAGTTTCTATCCTTTTGACGGGCGAGATTCGATCACCTTGGTGAAGAAGGCGGATGCCGCCATGTACCAGGCAAAGGCGGAGGGGGGCAACGGGGTCTTTTTTTCCGGGGATCTTCAGGAGGTCTCATGAAAAACCGCCTGGGCGCGGAAAAAAGCCCATACCTGCTCGCACACTCGGAAGATCCGATAGGCTGGTTCCCATGGGGAACTGAAGCCCTTGAACTGGCCAGGAAGGAAAACAAGCCGATTTTCCTCTCTCTCGGTTTTTCGGCCTGCCACTGGTGCCATGTCATCCACCGGGAGAGTTTCCTGGATCCGGAGATCGCCGGGTTGTTGAACCGATCCTTTGTTCCGGTTAAGGTGGATCGGCAGGAGAGGCCGGACCTCGATGCCGTGTTCATGGCCTTTTGCATGGCGATGACGGGCGGGGGAGGCTGGCCCCTGACCGCTATCCTCAACCCGGAAGGACTCCCGATTTTCGTGGGGACCTATTTCCCTCCGCGATCCACTGCCCGGATGCCCGGGCTCCTGGAAATCCTGGCAGAAGTGTCCCGCCGCTGGCCGGGAGAAAAGGAAGAACTGGCACGCACGGCGGCGCGTTTTGCCGGAAAACTCTCCCCTGCCGTTTCCAGGGAAACCAACCCTGTTTCTGCAAGAGAGGCCATGGGGTCGGCCTTCGAGGTCTTTTGCAGGACAAGTGACCCGCTCCATGGTGGTTTTGGCACGGCCCCTAAATTTCCCCTCCATGGAAACACCCTCTTTCTCCTGGCTTATTCCCGCCTCAACCCTGGATCCGAAGCCCTGTCCATGGCCGTTCGGCAGCTTGATGCCATGCGGCTTGGCGGGATTTTCGACCACCTGGGGTACGGGTTTTCCCGGTATTCCGTGGACCGGCAGTGGCATATTCCGCATTTCGAGAAAATGCTGGGAGACAACGCCCTGAGTGTCCTTCTCTATCACGAGGCCGGGCTCGCGACCTCCCGTCCTGCGCTGGGACGCGTTTCGAAGGAGGTTCTCGAGTACCTCTCAAGGGACATGAGGAGGGACGGCGGAGGTTACTGCGCTTCGGAGGATGCCGATTCGGGGGGAGAGGAAGGGCTTTTTTACACCTGGACACAGGAGGAAATCAACCGTGTCCTGGGTGCGGATGAGGCAGAGCGTTCCTGCAGGGCTTTCAACGTTCCGGAACCAGGGAACTTTGAGAATGGGCGAAGCGTCCTCTGGCGAGAAGCCGCGGGAATGGGAGATGGCGACCCCCTTGAACTGGATCCCGTCATCGAAATGAGCCGCCGCCTGCTGCTGGAGGAGCGTTCCGGGAGAGAGCGCCCTGTACGGGACGATTCTGCACTGGCCGAGTGGAACGGCTTGATTCTTGGGGCTCTTTCCCGGCTTGGAACGGAGGATCCGGAATCTCTTGCGGAGGCGAAAGCCCTGTGGGCGTTTTGCCGGGACAGGTTTTTCCGCAAGGATGGAAGGCTGCTCAGGGTTGTTTATGATGACGGTGCGCCTGTTCACTTGGCTTGCCTGGACGATTATGCCGCGTTCCTCTGGGGGCTTGCTGAGCTCTACGGGGCGACCCGCGAGGGAGAGTTCCTCGAAGCCGGCAAAAGACTTTCCACCCAAATGGAAATGCTTTTCGGCCGGTCCGGGCAGGAAGGTTTCGACTTCCTTCCCTCGGACGGTGAAGACTTTCCCATCCGGGTCCGGCGGGCCGAGGACGGAGGGTTGCCCTCGGGAAACGGCATGGCCGCCTACGGGATGGCAAGGTTTTACCGGTTCACCGGGGACACCGCATGGAGGGAGAAGGCCCAATCCATCTACCGGGGCTTTTCTTCGGAGATTCGTCGTTCTCCTGGGGCTTTTGCCACTCTCCTGGCGGGCATGGCCGAGATTGAAGGGGTTGATGCCCGGAGGACCGCTTGACGTTTGGCTTGACGGGTGATATAAAGGGCCATCTTTTTATTTCTTCAGGAGTGCGCATTCGATGAAAAACCTGACGAGCTTTTTCCGGGGTTCCTGCGGGTCTTCCAGCACCTCTTGCGGTTGCAAGTGGTGCAATTTTTGTTTTTCCCGGCCCGGAAAGACCCTTTCCAGATAAAAGATTTCGCAATAAGGGGAAACCAGGGACCGGGAGAAACTCCCGGTCCCATTTTTTTATGGAGGTGCGCCCATGTGGAAAGTCCTGATCGCAGAATCGGTTCACGAAGAGGGGGCCCGCATTCTTGCGGCCGCTCCTGATGTCGAGCTTCTCCTGAGACCTAAAATAACCCGCAAGGCCCTGCTTGCGGAAATGGAATCCGTGGATGCCATCGTGACGCGGAGCGGGACGACGATCGACAGGGAGTTCCTGGAAAATGCCCCTCGGTTGAAAGTCGCAGCCCGGGCGGGTGTCGGGGTCGACAACATCGATCTTGCGGAAGCCAGCCGCCGGGGGGTGGTCGTCATCAATGCCCCCACGGGCAACACCCTTGCGGCGACGGAACACACGATGGCCCTCATGCTCTCAATGGCCAGGAAGCTTCCCCAGGCCCATGCTTCAGTGACATCGGGAGAATGGGAAAGGAAAGCCTTCATGGGGTTCCAGCTTCACGGAAGGCGTATTTTGGTTGTGGGGCTCGGGCGGATCGGGACCCAGGTGGCCCTGCGCGCCAGGGCTTTCGGAATGGAGGTGGCCGCCTACGATCCGTATGTTTCGGCGCTCAGGATGGAAAGGCTGGGTGTCAGGCGCTTTGAAGACCTGCAAGAGGCGCTTGGGTGTTCGGATATCGTGACCCTGCACGTTCCGGCCACGGCGGAAACTCGCGGGATGATCGGGCCTGCCGAAATAGCGGCTTTTCGCCAGGGAGCCTGCCTGATCAACTGTGCCAGGGGAACGCTCGTGGACGAATCCGCCTGCGCGGCTGCCCTGAAGGAAGGAAAGCTGGCCCGCGTTGCTTTCGACGTTTATTCCGCGGAGCCCCCGGGAAGCGGACACCCCCTGATGGATCCGGAACTTTCCGACCGGGTTGTCCTGACGCCCCATCTGGGGGCGAACACGGTTGAAGCCCAGTCGGCAGTGGCCCGGATCGCGGCCGAAAACCTTCTTGCCGCCCTGAGGGGAGAGCCTTACGAGCATGCGGTCAACCTTCCCTTTGTCGAACAGCGAATGACGGGAGCCAGGAGGGCTTTCCTCGACCTGGCAAGGCGTATCGGGACCCTGGGAGCCTACCTTGCGCCGCGGGCTGCAAAAGGTGTACGCGTGATTCGAAGGGGGCCGCTTTTCGAAGAGGAAGACGCGATTTCCTTTGAGCTCCCCTATCGTCTTGCGCCCTTCACCGTATCCCTGCTCAAGGGATTCCTGGAAGTGCGGCAGGGGCCGGAGGTCAACCTCATGGTGGCACCCCTGGTTGCCGCGGAACGGGGGATCTCTGTCGAAGAGGGTAGGGGGGAATCCGGAACCTACCGGAATTGCCTCGAGGCAACTTTCCTTTCCGAGTCGGAGCCCGTGTCGATCATGGGGACCGTGACGGAAGAAGGGAAAATGAGGATCGTGCAGGTCAACGGTTACTGGATCGATTTCGTTCCCCAGGGTGCGGTTCTCCTTTTCAGCAATTTCGACAGGCCGGGGGTGATCGGGCGTGTCGGATCCCTCCTTGGCAAGGCCGGGGTGAATATCGCGAATTTTGCCCTTGGCAGGAGGAACGGTTGCGGGCAGGCCCTTGGGGCCCTTCAGATCGACAGCGGGGTCCCCGCGGAGGTTGTTGAGGCCCTTCGGCTGGATGCCGACCTGCTCTGGGCTGCCTGCCTGGATTTCGAGTCGAGATAGGTGTCGCACCGCCAGGGTGGCTTCCTTCGCTTACAATAGGCCTGTTGATGATTTTCTTTCGCAGGGGGTGCGGATCGTGGGAACAAGGATGGAACTGCTCAAGGCACTGGCCCAGAAGGGCTCATCGAAAATTGTCCTTTTAGTCATGGATGGTCTCGGGGGACTGCCCTCGGAAAACGGCCAGACCGAGTTGGAAAAGGCCTATACGCCCAACATGGACGAGATCGCCGCGCAGGCGGAATGCGGCCTGCTGGAGATGGTTGACATCGGCATCACGCCCGGGAGCGGGCCGGGGCACCTGGGACTTTTTGGCTATGACCCCCTGGAGTTCCAGATCGGGAGAGGCATCCTCGAAGCCCTGGGAGTGGGGGCCGAGGTCAAGAGCGGCGAGATCTGTGCGCGGGGCAATTTCGCCACGTGGGGTCCTGGCGACTTGATTGCGGATCGCAGGGCGGGACGCATCAGTTCGGAGAAAAACCGGATGATCATCGATCGCCTCAGGAACGAGATCAGGGAGGTCGAGGGAACGGCCGTCCGTTTCTACCCGGGAGAGGAGCACCGTTTCGTCGTGGTGTTGTCGGGGGGCGGGCTCTCCGAGGCCGTGACCGATGCCGACCCGCAGAAGGAAGGCCTTCCCATGAAATGGGCCCTTGCTTCAAAGCCGGGGGGAGAGAAAACCGCTGATGTCGTCAACGCGCTGGTGCGTCGCATACGCCAGGTGCTGTCGGATGAACCCGCGGCAAACGGGTGCCTGCTCAGGGGATTTTCCGGGGCTCCCGTCATCCCGGGGTTGCCCGAGCTTTACAAGCTTTCCCCGGCGGCGATCGCGACCTATCCCATGTACAGGGGGCTGGCCAGGCTTGTCGGAATGGAGATCATCGATGCGGGAAGGACGATGGAAGACCTTTTCTCCACCCTCGAAGCCCATTGGGATGCCCATGACTTCTTCTTCGTGCACGTGAAGTATACGGACAGCCGGGGAGAAGACGGGGATTTCAATGCGAAAAGGGATGTCATCGAGAAGGTCGACCGGCTCATTCCCAGGCTCGCGGACCTGCATCCGGATGTTCTCGTGATCACGGGGGATCACAGCACCCCGAGCCAGATGAAGGGGCACTCGTGGCATCCAGTCCCGTTTCTCCTCCAGAGCGCATGGGGAAGGCCGGACGAGGTCCTGGCCTTCGGCGAGCGAATGGTGGTCCGCGGGGTCCACGGCCGAATCCCGGCCCACAGCCTCATGGGACTGATGCTGGCCCACGGTTTGCGGCTGGCCAAGTTCGGCGCCTGAGGAACTCCATGGAAGAGAAAACCCCGGGTTGCCTTGAAATCCGCAAGCTCGCGCCGGGCGAATCGTTCAAGGGGATCGGGGTTGTGCAGAAACTGAACCGGCGCAGCGACAAGAACGGGCGCCCCTTCTGGGAGGTTACCCTGTCGGATTCCACGGGAAGCTTCGACGGCAAGGTCTGGGGAGATGCCGCCTGGTGGGACCTCAGGGATGGCGGGAAGACGGCCCTGGACCCCTCATCGGAAGCGTTCCCAAAAACACTGAGAGGCAAATCCCTGGGGGTCCAGGGAAAGATGGTCGAGTTCCGGGGGCAGCCCCAGGTCAACGTGACCGCGCTTTACCTACTGGACCAGGAGAAGTATCCGCCCTCTCTCTATGTCCAGGCTTCCCCGGTGCCTCCGGAAGAACTGGAGAAGGCGTTCACGGAACTGGTAGAGAGGGAATCCGGGCGTTTCCGCCCCTTCCTCGAGCACGTGTTTTCCGGGGAGTTCTGGGAGCGCTTCAGGCATTCCCCTGCGGCCGTAACCCATCACCATGCCTACGCGCACGGATTGCTGGAACACACCGTATCGGTCGCCAGGCTTGCCCTGTCGATGGGCCGGGCTACAGGCGACAACCCCCATGCTGAAGTCGACCTCGAAGTGGTTGTTGCAGGGGCTCTGCTCCACGATCTCGGCAAGGTTGAGTCCTACACCCTTTCCCCGGTTCCCGAGATGACCCTGCCCGGTGCCGTTCTCGATCATGTGGGGCCCGGATTCGCCCGCTTCGTGCGGCTTGCTGAATCCTGGGGGCTGGACGAGCGCTCGACCCTCGCCCTCGGGCATATCCTCCTGAGCCATCACGGCCAGAAGGAATACGGGGCGGCAGTCTTGCCCGCCACGCCGGAGGCGCTGATCGTTTCCTCTGCTGACGAGCTGGACTTCAGGCTTTACTGCTGGGGGGACGCGACAAACAACCTTTCGGAAGGAGACGAGATCAGCGACTTCCACTACTCGGCCCAGCGCCGATTCTGGAAGTGGCAGGAATAGCCCCCCTATCTTCATAATGTGATAAAATGGCAAAGTGAAGCAAAGCACGGCAGGAGGTGAAAAGCCATGTTGAGGATACGGCTGGAATATTGCACGGCTTGAGGGTACCTCGAGAGGGCTCTCGGCGTTGCCGGGACTTTACTGGGCAAGTACAAGAACCAGGTCGAGTCCTTTGAACTCGTTCCCTCCGGAGGCGGAGTCTTCGAGTTTTCCGTCAACGGGGAGCTGGTTTATAGCAAACGGGCCACGGGAGTGCACGCGGATCCCGCCATACTCCTGGCTGAAGTGGAGAGGTACCTCTAAACGAGAGAGATTCAGCCGATAAGGCGGCGAAAGCTCTTTTTCGCCGCACTTTTTTTGCTCAAGGAGGCCGAAAAGCCGGATGACATACACGTTCAAAACTTCTGAAAACGATGCGGGCCGCAGGCTCGACCGCATATTGCGGACAAGGTGGCCCCAGGTACCCCTCGGGAGGATCATGGGGGCCCTCAGGAAAGGAGAGGTCCTGCTCGACGGGAAACCCGCGGAGCCTTCAATCCACCCGGAGGAGGGGCAGGAAATCCTTGTGCCCTGGGAAGCCCCGCGGCTAAAGGAACCTGGGACCGGAAGAGCGGACCTTTCGTTTGTCTTCGAAGGAAAGGCCGCCTGGGTGCTCGACAAGCCGGCGGGCCTTCTGGTCCAGCCTGCAGGACCCGGCAATGACAGCCTCATCGGTCGAGTCTGGAACCGCTTCCCCGATTCCGCGGACGGCTTCAGGCCGAGCGCGGTGAACCGCCTGGACCGGAACACATCTGGCCTGGTCACTGTCGCCCTTTCCGGACCTGCGCTCCGGGCTTTGCAGGAAGCCTGGCGGGCCCGACTGGTAAAGAAGACCTACCTGGCAGTTGTACTCGGGGAAACGCCTTCCTCCGGGCGAATCGATGTCCCGATCAAGAAAGACCCGGCAAAAAACCGCGTCGACACGGCTCCTGACGGAGAACCCGCGCTGACGCATTTCGTCAAGGTTATCGGGGACCGGGAACTCTCGCTCCTGAGGGTCGAGCTCGTGACGGGAATTTCGCACCAAGCCCGCTTCCACCTGGCTTACAGGGATTTTCCCATCCTCGGAGACCCGAAGTACGGACGTTTTGCGGCGAATCGCTTCTGGATGCAGCGGGGAGTCCATCGCCCTCTCCTTCACGCCTGGATGATCGAGTTCCCCGAGCTTCCGCCCTGCCTGGACGACCTTTCCGGGCGTAACCTGATCTGCCGCCCGCCCAAGGACATCCAGGAAGTTCTAAGGGGAAAGGGTTGGCTAGATTACGTAATGGGGGTATAATTAACCATAGAACGAGGAGAAGGGGGAGAACGGTATGCCAGACTTGGTTATCGAACTGAGCAAAAAAGCACGGGACACCTTTGCGAAGTGGAATGGAGAAGGCCATGTCGAGATCACCAGCATCGGATCCGGCTGATGCGCACACAAGGCCGCCCTCGTGGAGGGCGGCAAGCCGGAAGACCCGGAAGCCTGCATTGAGCTTAGGCAGGAAGGGGTAACGCTATGGGTTCCGAAAGACCTAACGTTTGAAGGTGACCGTGTGAGAATCGACGTGAAAGGAATGTTCTGGAGCACGATGGTTCTCGTGGAGACGGCTATCCTATAAGGGCTTGCAATTACTGCATCTACTGGACTAAGGAACAGGTTGGGGGTCGGTTTCCGCCTGGGAACCGACCCCTCTTCTTTTGTCCAGTTCGCCCCTTGACAAGAGATTCCTTTCACATATCATAAGCAAGGTTTTGGATAATGTATTCGGCGTCACCAGTTGTTCATTCGGTCCAGATAACCCCCAAATGGGGGGAAAACCATCAGGAGGTGTTTGTTCCATGTCCGTGGTCAAGCGTACTTCCACAAACGTCCTGCTCGATATCGCCCTGAAGAATTTCTACGGAGCAGCGGAGGAAATGGGCCTCGAAGAGGAACTCGTCGAGATACTGAGCCACTCCGACAGGAAACTCGCGGTTTCCATCCCCGTCATCATGGATGACGGCACGACGAAGGTTTTCAACGGCTTCCGCATCCAGCACAATTCCGCCCTCGGCCCCAACAAGGGTGGCCTGCGCTTCCATCCCGAGGTTTGCATGGATGAGTGCGAAGCCCTCGCCATGCTCATGACCTGGAAGTGTTCGCTGGCCGGTATCCCCTACGGCGGCGGCAAGGGCGGCGTCGAGTGCAACCCGCTTGAGCTCTCCAAGGGCGAGAAGGAGCGGATCACCCGCGGTTTGGCTGCCCGCATCGAGCCCCTTGTCGGCGCATGGACCGATGTCCCGGCCCCCGATGTGAACACCGGCGGACAGGAAATGATCTGGCTCATGGACACGATCAGCAAGATGCGCGGTCACCTGGAGCCCGCCATTTTCACCGGCAAGCCCATTTCCCTCTGTGGTTCGAAGGGTCGTACCCAGGCTACCGGCGTCGGCGTGGCCACCTGCGCCATGGAACTGCTGAAGGTCGTCGGCAAGGAAGTCAAGGGCGCCACGGTTGCCGTCCAGGGATTCGGGAACGTCGGTACCTTCACGGCCCTCACCCTGCATGAGCACGGAGCAAAGATCGTTGCCGTCAGCGACATCACCGGCGCCTACTACGCCCCCGAAGGCCTCGACATCCCCAAGGCCATCGCATTTGCCAACGCCCACCCGAAGAAGCTCCTCGAAGGTTTCACGCAGCCCGGCGTGAAGAAGCTCGATGGCGAGGAACTCCTGTTCCTGCCCGTTGACGTCCTTTGCCCCTGCGCTCTTGAAGGCGCCATCAACGGCAAGAACGGAGAAAAGGTCCAGGCGAAGTACATCGTCGAAGGCGCCAACGGCCCCATCACTCCCGAAGGGGACGAGATCCTCAGCAAGAAGAACGTGATCATCGTTCCCGACTTCCTCGCCAACAGCGGCGGCGTGGTCGGTTCCTACTTCGAATGGTGCCAGGACCTCGGCGGCTTCTTCTGGACCGAGGAGGAGTACCTGAAGCGCCTGCACATCATCATGACCGACAACTTCAAGAGGGTCTGGGACTACGCCAGCGAGAAGAACGTCAAGATGCGCCGGGCCGCCTTCATGGTTGCCATCCAGCGCGTGGCCGATGCCGTCCGCCTGCGCGGGACGTTCCTCTAGGCCGATCGCTGCAACTCGACTGGAATAAACAGGGATACGACCAGAAGGGCCGGCGGGAAAACTCGCCGGCCCTTCTGGTTTTGTGCACCCCGGATTGGTTTAATTAGAAATTTTTCTCGAGTGACTGGAAAAAGCGGTATAATAACGATAGTTTCATAGCGCACAGAGGCAGAGGGATATCTGGTGCACGAATCACGAAAAGAAAGTTGGCAAAGGGACGCCCAACCCAGAGTAAAGGAGGAGGAGGACAGGCATGTCGAAAATGAATCCGTTCGAGATGTTTCTCAAGCAGGTGGACGAAGCGGTGCCATACCTGAATGTCGAGCAGGAATTCATCGAGATCCTCAAGGAACCCAAGGAGGTCCTGGAGGTGACCATTCCCCTGCGGCTGGAAGACGGGAGCGTGAAGCTCGTCAAGGGATGGCGCAGCCATCACAACAATGCCCTGGGTCCTTACAAGGGGGGCGTCCGCTACCATCCGAACGTCTCAAAGGATGAAGTCATGGCCTTATCGGCCTGGATGTCTATCAAGTGCGCCACCGCGTCGCTCCCCTATGGAGGGGGCAAGGGGGGAGTCCGGATTGCGCCGCGGGAACTCTCCAAGGCAGAGCTGGAACGCCTCAGCAGGGCGTACGCCCTTGCGACCTCCCGGTTCATGGGAACCGATATCGACATCCCCGCTCCCGATGTCTACACGAACCCGCAGGTTATGGCCTGGTTCCTGGACACATACGAGAAAGTCCTGGGATGGAGCGAGCCGTCTGCTTACACGGGCAAACCGATTGAAATAGGCGGTTCGCTAGGCAGGGGAGACGCAACGGCTCGAGGGGGAGGATTCGTGTTGCGCGAGGCCCTGAAGGAGATGGGGATTCTGGGCAAGCCCCTTACCGCTGCAATCCAGGGGTATGGCAACGCAGGAAGTTTTGCCCATCTCCTCTATGAAGAATTCGGCGTGACGGTGGTCGGGGCAGCCGACAGCAAGGGGGGGACCTACAACCCCAAGGGCTTGAATTATACGGAACTCATGAAGCACAAGAGAACGAGCGGGACAGTGGCCGATTATCCCGGAGGGGAGAGGGTTTCGACGGACGAAATCCTTGAAGCTCCTGTCGATGTCCTCATCCCGGCGGCCCTGGAAGGGATGCTGACAGAGGGCAACGCGGGGAAAATAAAGGCGAAGATTGTCCTTGAGCTGGCCAACGGCCCAACGACTCCCGAGGCGGATGCGATCCTGCACGAGATGGGAACGCTAGTCATCCCGGATGTCCTGGCCAACTCGGGCGGTGTTACCGTGAGCTGCTTCGAGTGGATACAGGGGCGCACGGGAGATTTCTGGACCGAAAAGACGGTTCACGAGAAACTGGACGAACGTCTCACTCATGCCTTCCACGAGATCTGGAAGCTCAAGAAGCAGCACAATATCCGGATGCGCCAGGCCTCCTACGTGCGCGCAATGGGCAGGATCATTGCCGCCATGCGGTTCCGTGGCATCTGGCCATGAGCCTTGCTTGAACCGGAAGCGAGTATAAGAGAGAAAAGAGGCGGAGAGCCCAATGGGCTCTCCGCCTCTTTTCTCTCTTGGAGATTTCTAAAGCAGCATGACCTGCCCGATTTCGGAGTCACCATCCATGTAAACGGCAAAATCCCCGTGGTAGACCCGAACGGCCGGATGGTGTCCTTTATCGTAAGGAGTCTTGTCAAACCACTCCTTGTTGTAAGTATTGCCCGATTCCCCTGCAAAGACGGGAAGGTAGAGAATCCCGTCCACGTCCAAGTCCAAAAAGAAGTGGGTGCCGTAGGAAAGTTCGGGGGTGAAGTTGCTTTCCCGGATGCCCACCTCGACCATGCATCCGCAATGGCAGATCTCGTTGTACTTGACCGGCACGCCCAGGTCGGGGTTGGTGCTTCCCCAACGGCCCGGCCCGACAAGGATGTACCGGGTGCCTGCCAGCTGGGCATTGGCGCGTCCCACCTCCCGGGCGACCTCGTAGAAAGTCGAGTCGTTGCCGTAGAGGTCCGGGTCGACATAGACAAGATGCTGGGTTCGTTCCAGGATTCCGTTGCTGACCATCCGGTTGCCCCTGAGGAGAAGCCGATCCTCGGGAACCTCGGGAATTGCCACTTGGGCCATTTCCTCGTAGGCGGCCAAAGGGCGCATCTGGATAAGCGAAAGTTCCCGGCTCTCGGTATCGTAGGTGAATTCGATGTCCACCGGTAGTCCCAGGCAGCTTTCCAGGTGGGCCAGCAGCGAGCGCATGACCTGGAAAAGGTAGGGGTGCCGGGTGGGCAGGGCTGAAAAGGAGAAGACCGGCTTTGAGAATTTCTTCAGAGGGCTTCCCGCCCAGTAGAGGAGGTTGTCAGTGTAAATTTCGACGAAGGAATGAACCGACTTGTGCTGCTTCAGGATGTAGGGAAGGAACTGGCGCAGGGAGCCGGTCATGAAGGACCCGAAGTTGCGGTCCATGTAATCGAAATCCACCTGGCTCGCGGAAGCGATTTCCCCGGGCTGGTTCCCCTCGGGCCGCAGGTTCGGGTTGGTCAGGTAAAAGACCCGGGCCTTGGCACGATCAACGGTCCTTGTGCCCAGCCCGAAACAGAGGCGCATCACTCCGTCTTCCTTGCGGACTCGTGGAGTGGGCCTGCGGTAGACCTTCGAGAAGGCGGCCCCGGCCAGTTCCGGGTAATAGAGGTGCCCGTGCGCACGACCCATGATGGGCTGGACCAGGACGGCCATGGCCTCGTCCTCGTCCCGGTAGCCGTGCTTGTTTCGATAGGCCCTGGGGGCAGGGTTGAAAAGCGAGGCCCAGACTGAGCGGATGCCGTCTTCTAGTTCGCGGGCCCGGGACTCTGGAGTGCCGACGTTGGCGGAAAAGCAGGTGTCGTATTTACCGGCAAAAGAGAGCTGGACCGAGTCTTCCAAAAGGGAGCTGGACCTGATTGCCAGCGGGCGATCGCCAAGGGATTCAAGGGCTTGCCGGAGGTCGGTCCGAAAGCTTTCCCGGAGGGTTCCCCTGGAGAAACCGAGTTCGATCCGCTCGATGTCCGGCTCGGAATAAACCCACTCCATGGCGTTGTCCTGGATGAAATCCTTGAAGATTTCCGTGCCGACGACGATGGTGGAGGGTGGAAGGGTGATCGTCTCCTGCAAGGGGGAACCCTGCAAGGCGTCAAAGGCGAAAGCCAGCCCCTTCGCCTTGCCTCCGACAGGGCCTTTTCCGATGAGCCACCCTCTCCCGGCATAAATGGATTCGGCGTCGAAACGGGAAAAATAGCTGAGGCTATCCCTTCCAGTCATGCGCATCCCTCCCTTGGTGTACTGCCTAGGGGTTCAGCCGGTAGATTGTCCTTGGCCAGGGGATTGCCTCGCGGATGTGCTGCAGCCCGCAAATCCAGGAGACGACCCGCTCGATCCCCATGCCGAAACCGCTGTGGGGGAACGACCCGTAGCGACGGAGGTCCAGGTACCAATCATAGGAGGATTCAGGCAGTCCTTCGTGGCGTATCCGCGCGAGGAGAAGGTCGAGATTGTCTTCCCTCTGGGATCCGCCGATGATTTCCCCGTAACCTTCCGGCGCAAGGAGGTCATCGCAGAGGACAAGGTCTTCCCTTTCAGGGTGCTGTTTCATATAGAAGGCCTTGACCTTCTTCGGGTAGCACTCGACGAATACCGGCTTGTCGAACTGGTTGGTCAGGATGGTTTCGTCATCGCCGCCGAAATCGTCACCGTAGGGGATGTCGCTTCCCAGTTTTTGCAACAGGGCAACGGCGTCGTCATAAGTGATGTGGTAAAAAGGCGGCTTGATCTTCTCAAGTGCGGAAATATCCCGTTCCAGGAGTTCGAGTTCCTTTCGGCAGTGGGTGAGAACTCCTTCGATCACGGCGCAGACCAGCCCTTCCTGGAGGGCCATGTTGTCGTTATGGTCTGCATAGGCGACCTCGGGCTCGATCATCCAGAACTCCGTGAGGTGCCTGCGGGTTTTGGATTTTTCTGCCCGGAAGGTGGGGCCAAAGCAGTAAACCTTTCCGAAGGCTGCGGCCGCCGCTTCGGCATATAGCTGGCCAGTCTGGGCCAGGTACGCCTTTCCCATGTCGAAATATTCGACCTCGAAAAGCCCGTCCGCACCCTCTCCTATGGAACCGGTAAGAAGGGGGCTGTCAACGAGGAGGAATCCGTTCTGGTGAAGGTATTCGCGGCAGGTCCAGACAACCCGTTCCCTGATTGTGAGGATGGCCTTCTGCCGGGCGGACCGGATCCAGAGGTGCCGTCGGTCGAGCAGGAAATCGATGCCATGTTCCTTCTTCGCGATGGGGTATTCCTCGGCCGGATTCTGGATGATCTCCAGCCCGGTTACGGAGAGCTCGACTCCCGAGGGGGCCCGCTCGTCGCTTCGGACACGGCCATGGACAATGATCGAGGCTTCAAGCCAGAGTCCCTTCGCGGCTGCGAACTGTTCATCCGGGACTTCTCCCTTGACCATGACGGCCTGGACAAACCCTGATCCATCCCTAACCTGCAGGAAGTGGATTTTTCCGGAACTCCTCTTGTTGTACATCCACCCTTTCAGGGTGACCTCCTGCTCCACGAACGAAGGCAGATCACGGATCATGGTCCACGGTGCGGGCAAAGGCGCCAACCTCCCTCATTTCATGATGCTTCGTCTAGGACCTATGATACACTAACAGATAGGAAAAAATGAGAGGAAAGAAGGGATGGGGCCAGCTTTTTCCCATCCCGGATACGAGGTGAAAGAGATGACCGGAACAAGCCCGGCAGGGCATATCGGACCAGAGCTCCTGGCAGCGGCGGAAGAGATATCCGACCGGCTGATCGCCTGGAGGAGGGCGTTTCACCAGTTCCCCGAGCTGGCTTTCGAGGAGAATGTCACCTCGGCGCGGATAGCTGAAACACTTTCTTCCATAGAGGGAGTCGATGTGGTCAAGGGTTTTGGTTGCCCGACTTCGGTCGTCGGAGTGATCGGAGGAGACCTTCCCGGCAAGACGCTGATGATCAGGGCGGAAATGGATGCCCTGGCCCTGGACGAGGAGACGGGGGTCCCCTTTTCCTCGTGCATTCCCGGCGTGATGCATGCGGCAGGACACGATGCCCACATGGCCTCGTTGCTGGGTGCGGCGACTCTCCTCGCGGACAGGAGAAGTGAGCTCCAAAGGCCCGTGGCGCTTCTTTTCCAACCGGCGGAAGAGGGCAAGGGCGGCGCGAGAACGCTCGTCCAGGCGGGACTGATGAAGAGATTCAACGTCGGCGAAGTTGTTGCACCCCTGTTATGGCCAAAGTCCCCCTACGGGACCTTCATGACCCGGCCGGGGGTTATCACGGCTCTTTCCGATCGCATCCATGTCGAGATCCGCGGGATAGGCGGGCACGCGGCCCTGCCTCACGTGACCGTTGACCCCATACTGATCGGCGCGCACATCGTTCTGGCTGTACAGAGCCTGATCAGCCGGGAGCTTGATCCCCTGGAGAGTGCCGTGATCTCCTTCGGGCAGGTGGAGGCGGGGGAGGCCTACAACATCATCCCCGAAACCGGCCACATGTGGGGGACGCTCCGTGCCTTCGACACGAGGGTGCGCGACTTCCTGAGGGAGCGCCTGGAAAGCCTTGTCCCCGCAGTGGCTTCGGCTTTCAGGGGATCCGCCGTCCTGGATTATACCCAGAATTACCCGCAGACCCAGAACGACTTCGAATTGACGAAGGCGATGCTCGAATGCGCGGAAAGTTTCTTCGGCCCCGAGCAGGTCACGAGCCTGGAGCGTCCTCTCCTTTCGGGGGAGGATTTTTCCTTCTACTCCCTGGAAGTGCCCTCCTGCCTCATGCTGATCGGCACCGGGGAAGAAGTTGGCCTTCACCATTCCCGCTACCAGGTCCCGGAGGAGGCCCTCTCCCTGGTTGCGGCCTGGGAGGCGTTTATGGGCATGACCCTTTCCGGGGAAACCGCCCGAGGTGTGCTATAGTTTAACGGTTTTGGAATGAATTGCCCCTTCGCGAACCGGTGATTGGGGCATGATCATAAGTCTCGACTGGGGAGGATTCCAGATTGAACGAAAGACTGGAAGAAACGTTCATCAGCCTCGCCAAGGGTGCTCCGGGCCAGCGGTCCATCTGGTGGCGGGGCACTTGGTGGTCCCGGAGTTGCCTCATGGAACTGGTGGAGGGATGCGAAACGACCCTTAGCCAAACCGGGTTCCGGGAGGGTCAGCGGCTGGCTCTTCTTCTTCCGAATTCACCCGTGACCCTGGCGCTCTGCCTTGCAGCCTGGAGACTTGGAGGGACGGTCATCCCCCTCAACGTCCAGGCCGGAGAAAAGGAGATCCTCCGCTGCACGAGCCACGCAGACGTGTTTGGGGCGTATCTCTGCAAGGGATTCGAGCCGCTTGCGGAAGCCCTTGTCAAGAACGGCGTGCCAAGTGCCATCACGCCACTCGAGGGGCCCATTCCCGACCTGGCCGGCCGGCAGGGTATTCCCGAAACACCTGAAACGGCCGTCATCTTCTTCACCTCGGGAACGACGGGTTCCCCCAAGGCGGTCTGCATCACCCACGACAACATCCGATCCAACGTGAACGCTTCCCTGCACCATTTCACGGAACTGCGCGACAACGAGGTTTTCCTCAACGCCCTGCCTAACTTCCATACCCTGGGCTTCACGGTGTGCGGCATGCTTCCCATGCTGGCAGGGATGGGGCAGGCCATCGTCCCGACTTTCATGCCGGCGGAGGCAACCCTTGAAGTCATGAGGACCGCCAGCGTGACGACCGCGATCACGGTTCCGGCCATGGTGGCCCTCCTGGAAGGAGCGGTCGCCAGGGGTGCGGCCCCCCCGCAGGACCTCCATATCCTTGCCTCAGGCGGAGACCGCCTGCCGCCGAAGATTGCGGCACGCTCCCCCCAGTTGCTGGGGATTCCCGTCCTGGAGGGCTACGGCCTTACGGAGACTTCCCCGGTCGTTGCGGTCAATCCCTCTTATTCCAGGAACAAGCCTGGCACGGTCGGCCCCCTCATCCCCGGCTTCACGGCACAGGTCCGGGATGCCGGAGGACTGGAGGTCGAGCCGGGGCAGGAAGGCAGCCTCTGGCTCCAGGGACCCTCCGTGACCCCGGGATACTTCAGGCGCCCGGACCTTACGGCGAGCCGTTTCAAGGACGGGTGGTTCGATACCGGCGACATGGTCCGGATCGACGAAGAAGGATTTATTACGATCGTCAGCCGCGTCAGCGACATCATCATCGTGGGCGGATTCAACGTTTACCCCCAGGAAGTGGAGGGGATGCTCCAGGAGCATCCATCGGTGCGGGAGGCCGCGGTCGTCGGAGTCCCCAACCCCGCCCTCGGCGAAGTGGTCAAGGCCTATGTCGTCCCGCTGGCAGGAACAAGAGCGACGCCAAGGGATCTCGTGGCCTTTTGCCGGGAACGCCTTTCCCATTACAAGGTGCCGCGGGTGGTCGAATTCGTAGAGGAACTGCCTAAATCCAGCATCGGAAAGGTCTTGAACCGGGAACTCCGGAAACGGGCGCAGGAGGGTACGTCTTGTTCGGATTCGATATCGAACTGATCGGGGCCCTTACCAGGGGAGAGGAGCAGCAGCTCAGGAAATTTCTCCAGGCCCATGGACTTGCTTTCGAGGGGAAACCGGATGTGACGGTTTTCGTGAAGGACCCGTCCGGGCATTTGGCGGCGACCGGAAGCCTGCAGGGCGAAGTGATCCGCATGGTTGCCGTCGATCCTTCCTGGCAGGAAGCCGGGCTTTCTGCCGTCGTGGTCTCCCGTCTGGTCGAGGTTGCGCGCAACGAGGGAAAAACCCGGCTTTTCGTTTACACCAAGCCTGACTCGGCCCCCCGTTTTATCGCTATGGGCTTCCTTGAGCTGGCCCGGGTCGAAAGCTCGGTTGTTCTCCTCGAGATGGGGGAGCCCGGCATCGTGACCTACCGTGCCTACCTCGAGGGGGCAAGGAAGCCGGGCCTGAGGAACGGGGCCGTCGTTGTCAACTGCAACCCCTTCACTCTCGGGCACCTCTACCTGATCGAGCAGGCGGCCGCTTCGTGCGACAACCTTTTCGTGATCGTGGTGGAAGCGGACCTTTCCCTGTTCCCCTTCAAGGATCGCTTCAGGCTTGTGCAGGAAGGGACATCCCACCTGGCTAACGCGACCGTTCTCAGAAGCGGAGCTTATGCCGTTTCCCCGGCGACTTTCCCGACTTATTTCCTTAGGGACAAGGGGACGGAAGAAATGGCTGCGATACAGGCACGACTGGACGTGACCCTTTTTGCGAACCTTTTTGCCCCTGCCCTGGGCCTAAAGGTCCGCTTCGTAGGGACCGAGCCGTATTGCGAGGTCACGGGATCCTACAACGAAGCCATGAAAGCGATCCTGCCGCCTAGAGGGGTTGAATTGCTCGAGATCCCCCGGTATGCCCTGGAGGATGGGACGATCGTTTCTGCCTCCACGGTCAGGGAACGAATCCGTTCCCTGGACTGGCAAGGAGTACGCGGGCTCGTTCCCGATGTGACTTGGGACTACCTGAGCTCCCCGGCGGCGGGCGGGATCATCGCACGCATCCAGGCTTCCCGGAGCCGCCACTGACCCTCTGTTCCAGGAAGCCGAGGTCCAGCAGGGCTTCGGAAACAGCGTCATAACGACAGGATTCTTCCTGCAGAACGTTCCCGATGGCCACAAAAGTCCCCCTGCCGAAGCGACGAAGGCTTTCCCTGTCGCTTTCCGTGTCCCCGAAATAGACCGGGGTCCGGGTTCCAGTCATCCTGCACAGACGGGCGAAACCCTCTCCCGATGGCTTGCTGATCCCGCTTTCAGGGGTGACAACGCGTTCTTTGGGGAAGTCCTGCCAGCCTAGCCGGGCCAGGGCGAGTTCAAGTTCGGGCAGGAACCTCCCCGTGTAAATCGCTGCGGGAAGAGAGAGATCGCCCCAATGGCAGCAAAGCAAGGGTTCTTCCTCGTGCCATAGCCCTCTTGCGACCTTCGTCCGACGATGTTCCCCGGTAAAATTTTCCCCGAGGTACATTTCCTCACAAAGGGTCCTAAGGATGTTGCGGTCGACAGGATTCCCATATCGGGAACTCGCGTGGTCGACGATCCCCGAAGGGGGGAACTCCTCCAGGATGGACTCCCACTTGCCGGGTGAAGGCATGGACCGGGAGAGGCTCAGGTCCCCGGAAAGCCTGGCAGATGCTGCGGCAACCGTCAGGAGCACCCATGCGATGTCGTAGTCGTCATTAAAGCCCGGATGGCGCTTGCTGATGCGGAAGTGGTCCATTGTGAAGCCGGTGCAGTCGGTTTTTCCGTTGAGCATGAAGGTCCATCCCCACTGGATGGCCGAGCGGATCACAGAGGGATAGGAAGCACGGGTGTCAATAAGCACTCCATCAACATCGAAAACAAGGAGATCTCCCCTGTCCATCGGGGACAAATTCTTCAAACCCACCTTTTCTCCGCCTTTCCAAAGAGAAGTCCGGTACAATCTAGAGCATAAGCATACACGATGGGCATGGAGGAGGCCGATCCCTTGCTGGAAATTCCACTTCATCGCGAGAGCGGGACGGCCCTGTACTTCCAGGTGGCGGAGCACCTGCGCCGGCTGATCGGAAGCGGGGCACTCCCACCGGGGACGCGGTTGCCGGGAACGCGGGTCCTTTCCGAGGAACTCGACGTCAGCCGTACGACGGTCATGCAGGCCTATGCCCTCCTGGAAAGGGACGGGGTGATCCGCCTGCAGGGCCGAAGCGGGGCATTCGTACTTGGGAAATGCGTAGAGGCCGGCATCCTGGCAAAAGGAGAGGAGATCCTTGACCTGGAATCGGGCCTTCCCTCGATGGACCTGGTTCCCGTCAAGTACCTTTCCAGGGCTCTCCGGGACATCCTGGGCCTGTCGGCTGAGGCTGCACTGCTGGGGTCCCCTCCGGAAGGGCTTGAGCCCTTGAGGCGAGCCCTGGTTACGCACGCTGCCGCTCGGGGAATCCCCGCTTCATGGGAAGGGCTCCTGGTGACCGCGGGATTGCAGGAGGGGCTTTCGACCCTATTGAAGGCCCTGGCGATTTCCGGGACCCGGACCCTTTGGGTGGAACCCCTCACCTACCCGGATGCCGTGCTGATGGCGAGAAGCGAAGGTCTCGAGGTCCGGTGCCTTCCGGGGAACCCGGCCGCCATACCGGAATGCGTTTCCAAAATGAGCCCGCTCGATGCCCTCTACCTGATCCCGAGCTTTCACAACCCCCTTGGCCGGACCCTTCCGCTCGCCCTTAGACGGGCAATCCTCGCTGAAACGGTCCGGAAGGGGGCCTGGGTGATCGAGGATGACGCTTACGGGGAACTTCGTTACGGAGAAGAGAGCGTCCCTGCGCTGAAATCTCTCCCCGAAGCGGAGCGGGTCATCTACATGGGATCGTTTAGCCAGGTTCTTTTCCCGGGCCTGAGGTTCGGTTACCTGTTGCTTTCCCCGGCCCTTTCGGAGAACGCCGGCGCGGTCCGGAGGATACGGACCGGCGGTGCCTCATCCCTCGTCCAGATGCTGGTGCTTCGGCTCATCGAATCGGGAAACCTGTCAAGGGCCCTGGATACAGCCCGCCTCCAGATGTCCATCCGGATGGAGGCCCTCACGGGAGCCCTGTCCAGGGAACTCCCCGAATATCCCTTTTCGCGGCCCGAGGGGGGGATATACCTGTGGTTGGGGACACCCGGCCTGGACGGGGTGGAGGCGGCTTCCCTTGCTAAGGCAAGGGGGGTAAAACTAGTCCCGGGCAGCGATTTTTCCGTTTTTGGGGAGAGGATTGAGGCAGTGCGGTTTTCGATCAGCCGGCTTGGGGCCCAGTCCCTGCCCCTGGCGGTTTGTACCCTGGCTGCAGCCTGGGTGAAAAGGTGATGGGTTCCCTCGAAAGGGTCCTCCAGGGGAGGGAGGAGCGCTCAAGCCTGCAGTCCCGGCTTTTCCGCAGGGGACTCGTGGTTGTCCAGGTATCCCTGAACATTCCCGGTTTCCCGAAAAGGCTCGAGGGAGACATTTTTTTTGCCGACCGGATGGCATCAAGGGTCCTGGAGGAAATTCGCGCCCTCGGGGGGAGTGTCCTCCAGGAAATCGGGCTGCTCAACGGCGCGGGATATGCCGTCCTTCTCGGTGTCCGGCTGGAGGAATCCCCGCACTTGTTGAAAAGGCGCTGCATCGCCCTGGAGGAAAGCCTTTCCTGGGGAAGGGCTTTCGACCTGGATGTCCTGACCCCGGCAGGAAGCGTGAGCCGCCACAGCCTGGGAGAATCTCCCAGGCGCTGCCTTCTCTGCGGAGAAGAGGCGAAGTCCTGCGCCAGGGAAGGCAGGCACGACAGGAGGGAATTGCGGAAAGTTCTGGAAAGGCTGCTGATGCAATCCCTTCAGGAAGAGGAGTCGTCCATCTCTTCCCGGGATCGTGCATCTGCATCCAGTTCCTTCAGGTAGCGTTTCCATGTCCAGAAGGCGGCAACGGTTGCCAGGCTGCCCAGGAGGAGTCCCTGGACGATGTAATCGATCCTTCCCCTGCCGAAAAGGAACCCGCCCAGCCCGGCAAGGGCCCTGCCAAACAAGGCCAGCGTGGTGATGGAAAGGATCAGGGTCAAAAGTCTCAATCTGGGAACCTCCTCAGGGGGATGTCCTGGTGCCTTAACAGTTTACACGAAGACTTCCAAAGGGAAATGTTGTGTGCAACCTCACCGCGTGCTAAGATTGCATGAAATAGAAACAAAACAGAAAGGTATGCAGAATGACGGGGGGTTCATAAGTCCATGAGGGAACCGCGCTTTTACACCACATCGGCCGACTATGTCTACCAGGACCTGAGACACCGCATCATCACCAAGCAGCTGCAGCCCGGCCAGCGTTTGCCCGAGGTGAACATCGCGGTACAGATGGGGGTTAGCCGGACTCCCGTTCGCGAGGCGCTCAGGCGCCTTGCCAGTGAAGGACTGGTCAGCATCATCCCGAACAGCGGTGCTCGGCTCGCGTCCCCTACCCAGAAGGAAATGGAAAACGCTTATGTGCTCAGGGAACACCTCGAGTGCTTGGCCATTCGCCTCGCCGCCGAGAGGATCACGGAAAGGCAGCTGAGACGGCTCGAAGATTCGGTCCTGGAAGAGGAACGAGCTTTTCACGAAAAAAACATGGAACTGTACCTGGAGGTAAACGAGAACTTCCACCGGGCAATTGCCGAAGCAAGCGGTAACCGGATCCTGGCGGAATATGTCGAAAACATTTTGGCCCGGACAAATGTCTATATCGTCTTCTATGATCCCTTCTATAATATCGAGACCAACCCGAGCATTCCCCAGCACAGGGCCATTATTGGTGCCTTGAGCGAGAAATCACCCGAAAAGGCAGAGGCTCTCATGAGGGAACATCTCCGGTTCTCCATGGAGGATCTCCAGGCCCCGAAGGATAGCCCGGAGTTTTAGGAGAAGGCTGAAAAGGGAGGCCTGCCGGCCGGCAGGCCTCCCTTTTCAGTTGTGGACGAACCTTTATGAGAAAAAAAGATCAATGTAATCCCGGATTAACCCAGCAATTGGTATAATCCCGTTGTTCACCAAACGCTCAAAATAGGAGGGTTAAACATGCCCGATCGCAAGTTGCCGACGCTTGACCTGAAGCGAAACTATGCCCGTGTGAGGAACGAGATCAGGGAGGCTGTGGACAAGGTCCTGGAAAGCCAGCACTTTATCCTCGGTCCCGAGGTGAAGGCTTTCGAGGCGGAAGTGGCCTCAACCCTGGGTGTACCCCTTGCCGTGGGCTGTGCTTCCGGAACCGACGCCTTGATCCTGAGCCTGATGGCCCTGAACGTGGGGCCGGGCGACGAGGTCATCACCACTCCATACAGCTTCTTCGCCACCGCGAGCTGCATCACCCGCATCGGAGCCCGGCCGGTTTTCGCCGATATCGACCCCGATACCTACAACTTCAAGGTCGACGATGTCCTGGAGAAGATCTCCCCGAAAACCAGGGCGGTGATTCCCGTCCATCTCTTCGGCCAAATGGTTCCGCTGGAAAACCTGGCCCCGGAGTTGCGATCCAGGGGGATAGCGCTGGTGGAGGACACGGCCCAGGCTTTCGGCGCGACCCGGCACGTGGGCGGCGAGATCCAACGCGCCGGGGGTGTCGGCGATGTGGGCTGCATTTCCTTCTTCCCGACAAAAAACCTTGGAGCGTACGGGGATGGCGGGATGATCACCTCCACGAGGGAGGACCTCGCAAAGAGCCTGAAGAGCCTGCGTGTCCACGGATCGACGGAAACCTACTTTCACGAGACGGTCGGGATCAACAGCCGGCTCGACGAGATCCAGGCCGCGATCCTCAGGGTACGCCTTCGGCATCTCCAGGAATGGAACGAGGAACGGCGCCAGGCTGCAGCCCGCTATGCGCTCCTTTTCCGGGAAGCAGGGCTCATGGAATGGGTTCGCCCACCTGTCGAGGCTCCCGGAAACACGCACATCTACCACCAGTACGTCATCCGGTGCGAGAGGCGCGAGGCCTTGCAGGCACACCTTGAGTCCGAGGGCATCAGTTCACGTGTCTACTATCCTCTTTGCCTTCACCTGCAGCCCTGTTTCTCGAACCTTGGCTACAGGGAAGGAGATTTCCCCGAAGCAGAGGCCCTGAGCCGCGATTGCCTGGCCCTTCCGATCTTCCCCGAGCTCGAGGCGGAGGAACAGGAATGGCTTGTGTCTTCGATGGAGGCCTTCTACCGGAAATAGGCGTTTGACCAATATTGCCTTTCCGGAAAGTCTCGTGTAAAATCCGAATCGAAAGCCGCGGGTAGCGCGATCGACCGCGTGCACAGAGGAGGTTTTTGAGGGATGGTTCCATTTTTCTTCGATCCGACGTTCCTTTTGCTTTTACCTGCCTTGGCCCTCGGCATCTGGGCCCAGTCCAGGGTGCAGGGAGCGTTTGCGACTTACAGCCAGGTCTACTCCCGCAAGGGAGCCAGGGCTTGCGACGTTGCGAGGGCGCTGATGGATCGCTTCGGCCTTGCAAGCATCCAGATCGAAAAGACTCCGGGCAACCTGACCGATCACTATGATCCGCGATCGAAAGTCCTTCGCTTGTCTGAAGGGGTCTATTCAAGCCCGAGCCTGGCGGCGATCGGGATTGCTGCCCATGAAGTCGGGCACGCGATCCAGGATGCAGAGGATTACCGGCCGATCAGGGTACGGAATGCCATCGTCCCGGTTGCGAGCCTGACATCGTGGATGGCTTTTCCCCTGTTTTTCATTGGGCTACTGATGCGCTCGCCGCTTCTCATGGACCTCGGGATCATCTTCTTTCTCGGGGTCATCGTCTTTCACCTCGTGACGCTTCCCGTGGAGTTCGACGCTTCGGCAAGGGCTCTGCGGCTCCTTGCCGATACCGGAACTCTCGACAGCGACGAAATCGGCGGGGCCCGAGCCGTTCTCAAGGCAGCGGCGCTGACCTACGTGGCCGCGGCCGTCATGGCGGCAGCCCAGCTTCTGCGCCTCGTGCTCCTTCGGGGAATGGTCGGCGGCCGGCGAGACTGAACCGAATGTCCATGGAATGGCTTCGGCAGGGTGGGGGTGACCTCCACCCTGCCGTTTTATTGAATGCCCCACTCCAGTGCAAGGCGAACATCCCGGCCAGGGGTGGTATGATTCGAAGGGTTTGAATACAGGCGGCAAGGAAGGCAGGACTGACATGAGAGGAATTGAAGCGGCCCTGGAATGCCGGCGGGAAGTCCGGAAGGGAGCTTTTGCAGCTGAAGCCCTCCGCAAGATCGGAGGAGCGCTCGAGACCCCCGACAGGGTCCTGGCTTCCTCTCTCCTCTATGCCGCCTCGCGGCGGGAATCCCTATGGAAGCACCTGTTGGGGCTGTTCCTGCGCAAACCTCTCCATGCCCTGTCGGCGGAAACGGCCGATGCCCTCCTGGTCGGGACGGCGGGGCTCGTGGAGTTGCGCCACTTCTCTCCGAATGCCCTTGTCAGCGCTCTTGTCGGGCATGTGAAGACCGGGAAGTCCCCCCATGAGGCAGGGCTTGTCAACGCGGTGCTCAGACGGGTCAACGAGGAAGCTCCCCAGGTCCTGGAAAAGATGGGGCGGTCCCCTGATGCGCGGGACCAGTGCATGGTCCGGGGAATACCATCCTGGGCAGGGCGCCGCTGGTCCGAAGACTGGGGCAAGGAAGAAGCGCGCAGCCTCATGAAGTTGTCTTCCATGACGCCGTACATGTCGCTTCGAGTCAACAGGCCGGAATATGAAAGTTCCCTCTGCCAGGCTTTTGGGGAGGCGGGGATCCGGGCGTGGCCCTCACCGTTTGTAATGAACGGTCTCCGGCTGGCTTCCAACCCGTTTCCCCCCTCGCTCCCCGGTTATGCAGAAGGGTGGCTAACCCCGCAGACCGAATCCGCAATGATGGTTGTCGAGGCCTTCATGGCACTTCTGGAAGGAGGCCCGGTCCTTGAGATGTGCTCGGGAAGGGGTGTCAAGAGCGGTCAACTGCTTTCCCGCATGCCCGGGGAAGTTCCTTTGGAATCCTGGGAACTGAGCCCCGGAAGGGTTGCTTCCGCACGGTCGGAAATGAACCGGATCGGGGTGGCGCAAAAGGCCTGTTTCAAGACGGGGGATGCCCTGAAGCTCGAACCCGGGCAGCCCCCTAGGGCGATCCTGCTGGATGCCCCCTGTTCCGGAAGCGGGACATGGAAACGACATCCCGAGTCAAAATGGCGTCTTTCACCGGAGCGCCTCACCCAGATGGCAGAACTCCAGTCCGCTCTCCTTGAACGGGCCTTCAAGCTTGTACAACCGGGGGGAGTCGTGGTGTACTGTACCTGTAGCCTCTTTAGGGAGGAAAATGAACAGGCTGTCGGGGCGGCCCTGCGCGGCGGCAGTGATGTCGTGGAACTGCCTCTGGACTTCCCGGACAGGACTTCGGTGAGGGGAAAGCCTTACGGACGTGTCCTGTGGCCTGGTCTTCCCTGGACTGACGGTTTTTACACCGCAGCTTTCATGAAACGGTCTTAGGAGGGATAAGCACGTGAAATGGATCCGTTGGACGATGCTCCTTCTTGTTCTCGTCATCGCAGGATCGGCAACGGCCGCTTTCTATTTTGTCTTCATGGGTGGGCGGACGATCTCGATGCCTGCGGTCGAGGGAATGATGTCTGTACCTGCCGTGGAAACGGTCCAGAAACTGGGTCTGCTTGTCCGCGTCGACCAGGTGACTTCACAGCTTCCCTCGGGCACCGTCGTTTCCCAATGGCCCGCTTCGGGCGAAAAGATCGCCCGGGGTCGCCTCGTTGCCCTGAAGGTCAGCCGCGGCGGAGAGAGAAAGGCGCTCCCGGATGTTCGCGGGTTGGAGTTCGGAGAAGCCAGGGCCAAGCTGGCGGAAGCCGGTTTCCAGATCGGGGATGTCCTGCGCGTGGCCGATGCACGGAAACCGGGCGGGACCGTCATCGCCCAGAGTCCTTCGGCGCCCGCCATGGTTCCTCTTGATAACCGCATCGATTTACTTTTAAGCCGAGGAACAGGAGCCGAAGGCGGGCCGGTTGACGTCCCCGATATCCTGGGCCAGCATGAAACCGCTGCAAGGACGCTCCTGGCATCGGCTGGCCTCGGTTCCCAAACCCGCTACATCTATTCGGAGGCAACCGCGCCGGGGATCGTGACTTCCATTTCCCCGAAAGCGGGGGCGAAGGTTCCCGGCGGAAGTCGTGTCACCCTGACGGTCGCTACGACGTCGAAAACACAGGCCGGAAACCCGGAGGCTGGAAACGAGGAGGACACGGAGGCCCCGCCGAGGAAGACCGTTGCGGGAAAGGCTCCCGAGCCGGAGGATAAAGCCGTGGCCGCTCCAAAGAAAGCCGATGTACCTACGGAGCCGCAGGTGCCCGAACCGTCAACGCCCAAGCCGGAAACGAAGGCCTTCCCGGCTCCCACGCCCCAAACCCAGGTGCCTGCTGCAGCGAAAACCGAGGGACCTCGACATACCGCAAAAGTTCGTTACCAGGTGCCGCCGCTTTCGAAGCCCATGTCGCTTCGAATCGAGGTTGTTGACCCCGACGGTACCCGGACGGTCCTTGAAAGGGAAGTCAGGGGCGGGGAAGCCATCGCAGTCAATGTCCCCTACGTTGGGGAGGCGGCTGTCACCGTTTTCCTGGGCGGGGAATTCGTGTGGCAGGACAGGTACCGGCCATGAAGTGGCCCCCGATGCCTCCCTTGATCGCACCGTCCCTCCTTTCGGCCGATCCCCTGCGAATGCAGGAAGGGATCGCCTCTCTAGGCGGGGAATACGACTGGCTCCACCTGGACATCATGGACGGTCATTTCGTCCCCAATCTCTCCTACGGGCCAAGCCTTTTGAAATCACTGAGAGCGGCATTCCCGGAAGCCGTTCTTGACGTACATCTCATGGTGGAACCGCCGGAGAACTTTATTGCCTCCTTTCTCCAGTGGAGACCCGACTTCCTCGTCGTTCACCAGGAAGCCACGCCGCATCTCCACCGTGTCCTCCAGGCAATCCGGGAGGGCGGCAGCCGACCCGGTGTAGCCCTGAACCCGGGCACGGCCGTGGAAACGCTGAAGCCGGTCCTTCCTTTCGTGGATCTTGTGCTGGTCATGTCCGTTAATCCGGGTTTCGGGGGGCAGGCTTTCATCCCCGAGGTCCTTTCCAAGACGAGAGCCCTGTGCCAGTGGAGGGAAGCGGAAAAACTGGAGTTCCTCGTGGAAATGGATGGTGGGCTCGGTGCCTCGAACGTTGCCGAGGTCGTGCGCGGCGGGTGCGACGTAGTCGTCGCGGGAAATGCCATTTTCGGACAAGCGGACCCGGCATCTGCTGCACGACTATTGCGGAAAAAGGCTAGGGAGGCGAATTCCGGTGAATGATCAAACGGTGAGGGAACTGGGGGCCTACCTCCGCTGGAAACGCAAGGAAAAAGGCAAAACCCTGGACGATGTCGTGAAGGAAACCCGCCTTAGGGTGGAAATCCTTCGAGCCATGGAGGAGGGGGAGATCCATTCCCTTCCTGCCCCCGTCTATGCCAGGGGAATGGTGAAACTGTACCTGGAGTACCTCGATTCGAGCGAGCTTTTGCCCCAGTACGAGGAATTCCTCCGCGTCGGCGAAAAGGGAGCCCCCCCGGAGATCCCCTTCGCCAAGCCTCCCTTGACGAGGGGTTTCAAGCGCAGGGACAACAGGTGGATCGTGATCCTACTGGCCCTGGCCGTTGTTGTGGCCGGGTATCTCCTTTGGCAGCAGAAAGGGACCCTGGGAAATGCGATTGACAGGAAGGCCCAGCAGGTGACGGTTGAGGCCCAGCTCCAGGAAAAAGAGACACCTCCCGCGTCGGCAAGCCTCACCCCAATCGCAGGCGTGGAAGTTCCGAACCCTGAGGCAAACAGCGAAAGCGATGACCTGAGCTGGTTGCCGGGACACGACGCGAAGCCGGGGAGTCCTGTTGCGGTCGGCTTGAGGCAACTGGAGATTTCCGCTTCCGAGCCGTGTTGGATCCAGGTGACTCGTGGAGGGAAGTCCCTGTTCCGCGGAACGATGAAAAAAGGCGAAACCAGGATATTTCCCTCGGAGACGGACATCCAGGTCCGCTACGGCAAGCCCTTTGCCGTCACGGTCCGCTGGCACGGGAAAGACCTGGGGCGTGCGTCTTCCCAGCCAAAGGTCGTCACGATCCTTTACAAGGCTGATGGCTCGTTCTCGGTCCGGTAAGAGACACCCGGTTTTCCTTCTCAGCCTCGGTTGCGCAAAGAACCTCGTGGACAGCGAGCGACTGGCCGCAAACCTGGAGGCTTGGGGTTACGAGCTTGTCGAATCCGTCGAGGAAGCCCGCACGGCCATCGTCAACACCTGCGGGTTCATTCGCCCTGCGACGGAGGAAAGCATACAGGCCCTCCTCGAGATGGAAAGATTGAAAGCCTTGGGCCGCCTCGATTCGATCGGGGTGGTTGGTTGCCTTTTGAACCGTTATGGGGATGATCTCAAAAAGGAACTGCCCTCCGTGGATTTCTGGGCCAGGGCGGAGGATTGGGAAACGTTCGGCAGGTTACTGGGGCAGAGCACCGTATGTTGTAGCCAGGGGCGGTCGAACCTGCCTGGGCAGAGGAAATGGAGTCGTTACCTCAAGATCGCGGAGGGGTGCGAAAACCGCTGTTCCTATTGCACGATCCCTTCCATCAGGGGAAGCCTCAGGAGCCTTCATCCCGATTTTTTGGCCAGTGAGGCCCAGGAACTCGTGGGGCAAGGGGCCCGCGAGATTTGCCTCGTCGCCCAGGACCTGACGGCCTGGGGCGCTGACCTTTACGGGAAACCTTCATTGAAGGTGCTTCTGAAGGAGTTGGAAGGAACCCTCCCGGGGGGAACCTGGCTTCGCCTGCTTTACCTCCATCCCTCGGGGATCGACGAGGACTTGCTGGAATGGATCATCGGGAGCCCCCGGATCCTGAACTACCTGGACATCCCGATACAGCATGCGGACCCTCGGGTTCTGGAGGCCATGAACAGGGCGATTCCCCCCGCTCGTCTCCGTGAAATTTTCAAGTACATTCGGGAGGCCGATCCGGATTTTGCCCTCAGGACAACGGTCATGGTCGGGCATCCTGGCGAGGATGAAAAGGCGTTCGATGCCCTGCTCGCTTTCATCGGCGATGTTCATTTCGACCGGCTCGGAGCCTTCGAATTTTCACCGGAAGAGGGAACGGTTTCCGCCTCACTTGCGGGAAAGGTTCCGGCCCGGGTGAAAAAGAAGCGGTTGGGACGGCTTATGAGCCTCCAGGAAGAGCTGTCCCTGGAGCGTCAATCACGCTTTGAGGGAAAGACGATGAAGGTCCTCGTGGAATCGATTGAGCCCGGAGAGGACTTGGCCTTCGGGCGGTCCTACCGGGAGGCCCCCGAAGTGGACGGATTCGTCGAGATACGCGGTGGCGGCGGCCTGGTCCTGGGCAGCTTCGCGACCGTTCGCATCATGGAAGCGCTTGAACACGACCTTGTAGCGGAGGTGCAGCCCGATGGGATATAGGATGCCGGAAACCTGGCAGGGAAGGATCAGCACTCTTGGCGGCCTGGGTTTTTTGACGGGCATGCCCGGCACCGTCGGATCCGTTGCCGCTTTTCTTGTCGCCATGGTCCACCCTGTTCCCCTCTGGGTCATCCTTCCAGCCGCGGCCCTTTCCGTTTGGGCCTCCGAAAGCTATGCCCGGCAGGAAGGCAGGGAGGATCCGCCTGAAGTGGTCGCGGACGAGGTGGTCGGCACGTGGCTGGCCCTCTGGGGCCTGCCTCTTGGCTACGGGCTCCCGGCCCTCTTCCTCTTCAGGGTGATCGACATTATCAAGCCCATCCCGGTGTCAACGGCAGAAAAGTTGCCGGGCGGATGGGGGATCGTTGCCGACGACGTGGTCGGGGGCCTCATGACGAATGCCCTGATCCGCGGGGTCAGCTGGCTTTTTTTTGGTGGCGGCATGCAATACTTTCTTCGTTGAGGAGTGATTGAAATGGCGGAAGGCGTGGCGCTCCTGGCCATCGGTGACGAGCTCCTTAGCGGTATCCGGGGTGACACCAACTGCACCTGGTTGGCATCGCGGCTGCACGATGCGGGCGTGCCGGTTCGGGGCATCCAGGTTCTTCCCGACGATGAAGGCCCCATCCTGGAAGCCCTTGGGCGCTGGGTCGGAAAGGCGGAGTTCATCGTTCTTTCCGGCGGCCTTGGCCCCACCCACGACGACCGGACGAGAGAGGCCCTGGCCCGCTATCTCGGCGTTGGGCTGAAGCCGGATGAGGAGGCCTACGACCGGATCGTATCCCGCTATGCAGAACCCCTTAAAAGCCGGATCGAGGCCACAAGATCGACTCAATCCCTCATCCCCGAGGGGGCCCGTGGCTTGTTCAACTCCCAGGGTTCCGCGCTTGGCATCTCTTTCTCAGCCCATGGAACCGAGGTCTTCGCCTTTCCGGGGGTACCCTGGGAGTTCAGGGCGATGGCAGAAGAGAGCTTTCTGCCCCGAATCCGAAACCTTTCATCCTGGAAACAGGTCCTGGTCTCGGGTTGGTCGGAAAGCCTTCTTGCCGAAAAACTGAAAGGCACGCTCGAAGACCCTGCCCTGCACGTGTCCATCCTTCCGTCCGCCGGTCTTGTAACCCTCGTGTTCAGGGGGGAAGCCGAAAAAGTTGAGGCGGCCGTTTCCCGTGTCAGGGTAACGCTCCCCTCGGATTGCCTTGAAGAGGGCGAAGCGGACATGGCAACGGCCGTCGTGGCCCTTGCCCGAAAGAAGAGGGCCTCCCTCTCCTGCGCGGAATCCTGCACGGGAGGCCTGGTGGGGGCTGGCATAACCGGGGTTCCCGGTTCTTCCAGCGTCTTTCTCGGTTCGGCCGTCTGCTACTCCAACGGCGCAAAGACTTCGATCCTTGGTGTGGGCAGGGCGCTTCTCGAGGCCCATGGTGCGGTCAGCGGGGAGTGTGCCGTCGAAATGGCCCGGGGGGCCCGCCGGGTTTTTGGCTCGGACCTTGCCATCGCGATCACGGGGATCGCAGGCCCGGACGGGGGAACTGCCGAAAAGCCGGTTGGGACGGTTTGGTTTGGGGTTTCGGGCCCCGCTGGGGAGCGGTCCTTTGTCCGAAACCTCGCCGGGGACCGTTCGCATATTCGCCGCTGGTCCACCGCAATTGCCCTCGAAACGTTGTGGCGAAACCTCAAGGAGGGGTAGCCGATGGGTGAAAGGACACGATCATTCCTCTGTATTGAGCCGGAGCCCGCCCTGCGTGCCACCCTGAAGATCTGGCTCGATTCCCTGAGAGGTCTGGCCCCGAGGCTTAAATGGGTTCAAGGGGACGCCGTTCACCTCACCCTAAAGTTCCTCGGCGAACAGCCCCAGGAAAAGCTTACCGAGATGAGAAACCTGCTACCCGAGGCTCTGGCCGCCAAAGCCCTTCGTTCTTTCTACCTTGAGCTCTCAGGGGTTGGGGCCTTCCCGAACTACAGGCTGCCACGCGTACTGTGGATGGACCTGGCCGGAGAAACGGACGCGCTTTGCGATCTCTGGCGCACGGTCGAGGGGCTGGCGACCCGGATGGGTTTCCCGCCCGAGACCCGTCCGTTCCGTCCACATTTGACCCTGGCACGCATCAAGGACCCGGGGGATTTTTCCCTGTCCCTGGCAAGAACACTGACGGAATCCGATCCCCCCGGGGGACGATGGCGGGTCAGTTGCGTCACTCTGATGAAAAGCGAGCTCCGTGCGGGTGGTCCCCAGTATTCCCCGCTCGCGACATTTCCGCTTTATAGGGTTTAAGGTAAAGGAGGTGCCATCCTGAAATGGCGAAAACAGGCAAGGGGGCTCTGACCCGGGAAGACATCCTGGACCAGGCCCTGGAAGATATCAAGGGTAAGTTTGGGGACGGGGCGATCATGCGCCTCGGTGATCAGACCAACGTCGTTGTGGACGTGATACCCACGGGAATCCTTCCCCTGGATGTTGCGCTGGGAGTTGGAGGGCTACCCCGCGGGAGGGTGGTTGAGGTTTTCGGCCCTGAAGGATCGGGGAAAACCACTTTGGCGCTTCATGCCATCGCGGAAGCCCAGAAGGCAGGAGGCATTGCCGCCTTCATCGATGCGGAACACGCCCTGGATCCCCGGCTGGCGGCAAGCCTTGGCGTGGATGTCCCGTCCCTCTACCTGGCCCAGCCCGATAGCGGGGAGCAGGCACTCTATGTCCTGGAGTCCCTCGTTCGCAGCGGGGCAGTGGATGTCATCGTTGTCGACTCTGTCGCGGCGTTGACCCCGCAGGCGGAGATCGACGGAAAGATCGGTGACACGCAGGTGGGCCTGCAGGCCCGGCTTATGTCCTATGCCTTGCGACGGCTGACGGCCGCCATCTCCAAGAGCAAGGGGATCGTCATTTTCATCAACCAGCTACGTGCCCAGATCTCCACGATGGGGTATGGGGGCCCCCAGGAAACAACCACCGGGGGAAGAGCCCTGAAGTTCTACAGCTCGGTTCGGATCGAGGTCCGGAGAGGGAAATCCATCACCCAGGGAGACGAAGTCCTCGGTCACGAACTCTGGATCAAGGTTGTAAAGAACAAGCTTGCGCCGCCTTTCCGGACCGCGCACACTTCCCTCATCTATGGAAAGGGTATTCCCGCCGAGATGGCGGTGGTGGATATGGCCATCGATCTCGAGGTCATCAAGCGCAAGGGGTCATGGCTGGCATACAAGGGAGAGAACCTAGGGCAGGGCAAGGAAAAAGTGTCGAGATACCTCCTTGAAACCCCTGCGCTCATGGAGGAGATCAAGCGGGAGATTCTCGAACAGGCCTGCCATGGGGACGCTCTCCTGGTCCCGAAAACGGCGGCGATCGACCTGAATCCGCCCGAGCCCAAGATGGCGCCGGCCGTCGTGGTTGAAGACGGGCTTCTCGAACTGGAAGAAGAAGACTCCTAACCCCGGAATATAACGGGCAATGGCCTTGAATCGAAGGGGCTGTCCCTTCCTTTGGGAGTAATGACGTCGCTTTGTCAGGGAAAGTCTCATCGGTGACTGCCCAATCGGTTCCAGGAAATCAATGCGTAAGTGTTGACAGGATTCCCTAGGCGTTGTACTATGCCCCTTGCCCCTTGCGAAAGGGGTTCTGCAACACAGCACCATTTCACACCAGCACCTTGACAAGCGTAAGGTAAGAGAGAGCAGCGAAGGTTTTCGAAAGCAAGCCATGGAGAGTTTGATCCTGGCTCAGGACGAACGCTGGCGGCGTGCTTAACACATGCAAGTCGA
>Ga0209269_1000363_pt1 | contig 45567 bp, 42 predicted proteins | sample MTBAKMMethaMetaG_FD_187455 | JGI IMG/M metagenome (GOLD analysis project Ga0209269, IMG submission 187455) | Enrichment culture microbial communities from Arthur Kill intertidal strait, New Jersey, USA, that are MTBE-degrading - MTBE-AKM (Arthur... | ecosystem: Environmental > Aquatic > Marine >... | reverse complement strand
GCGTTCCGCCTCTGCTTCTCGAAGGCCAACGCCTCCTTGCAGGAAGCGCAAAGACCGTTCCCAACCAGTTGTTTTCTTCCGCACCTAGGACATTGACCCATGATGGACCGTTGGCATTAGTTGTCCTAGTAATCATATAGCTTTCGCGAACGGAACGGAATTGGGAAAGTATTGCTATGAAGATGGAGGGTTCCCGGGATCGCTCTGAACGCTCGTAGGGGGCTTACGTAGAATATTTGCATTTAAGAAAACCGTCAATAGATATCTTCTTCGATGGAGAATTGTAGACCTTGCAGAATGCGCCACATCATCCTCTCATGACGGCTCAGTAGGGGTGGACGAGTTCTGAAGTTCGAGCAACCTCCTGTACTGCCATTCACGTTCCCTGAAAACGTTCTCCGTTGCGTTCCCGGGATCGGCGGCCCAGACCGCCTTCGCCGCGTATATGGCGGCGGCGATGGAATGAGCGGATGCGTGTGTGGTCGCCATAGCCTGACCGCAGGCACGGGCGGCGAATCGGGCGGGGCCGTTCTCCTCGGCCCCCCGGGCCGCGGCATGCGCAGAGAGGGATGAACGGCGGACATCGGCCATGTGGAATGTCCCGGTTCGCACCCATTCCCTTAGGTCCGTGATCGCCTGACGCGGCCTATCGTCCAAAGGATGTTCCCTTTCGAACAGTGGTAGAACGCGTTCAGCACAATCGGCGGCCCATGTGCCTAGTGCCCTGTGATCCACCTTTGCGACGAGCTCTGCTATCGCCTCGCTCACTTCGGTATCTTTGAACCTTACCTTCTTCATGCGATCCTCGCCTTTCCGATCTCGGCCGAACGTCTGTCTCCGATATCCCCTTCCAACTATGCGCTAGATACCGAGTAAAGAAATGTTCGTTGAGGCTTAAGTACGGTCGTTCGAAAGCCGATAAGAGGATGACTATCGAACGTGGGAACGGTCGCCGCGCTTTAGGATTTACGTGATCGTGAGGTCCTCATATATCCATATTCGCCATTGGTCCGCTGACCTGTATGGTGATCGCCTCGCTTGGTCTTTGTATGACCCGTGTTGCACCGTAATTGGTGAGCTTGATCGCCATGCCCCTGATCGTCGTCCCCGTCATAATGGCTCCGATGATGTATCGCGATCCACGATATCGGTGTGAATAAAGCACAAAGGCCCTTCGATGGTCAACGGCCCCCTTTCCTTTGGAAGGATCCCGTTATCCTCGAGACCTCCAGCTCCTGGATCTCCTCCACCGTCATCCTGCCCCCGCTCTTCATGACCTTGACCACCTCGGCCGAAGGATTGGTGAACACGTAGAGGCTGATGTTCTTGGACGTCCCGTCCTTGAAGCGGTACCGATAGGATAGGGGGAGCTTGGAGGACTGCATCACCTCACTTATGCTGAGCTCCTGATCGATGTCCTGACCATCGAAAACGTGAAGGCACATCTCCAGCGCGTACTTGCCGAAGGCGATGACGTTCAGCTCGTCCTTCCCCAGAAGCCTGAGCTCCTTGATGAAATGCTCCCGGCACTTTGTGGCGGCCTTGCGCCATTCCTTGTTCACATCCCGGTCCCCTTTCACAGGAACGCACTTCAGGGCATGGGTCCAGTACACTTTGGACGAAGAGGGGTCGAAGCCTCCGAACATCTGAACTATCTTGCTCAGCGGGTTTGCCTTCCTCAGCTCCTCTGGGGCGGCGCCCCTGCACAGTGACGACAGCTTGTCCTCGGGAGCTTTACCGATAGAACGTAGCCAATGACCTGGCTCCTGAGAAACGACGACGAATTCCACTTTGGATGGGTCTGACGCCCGCTCGAATAGCACGGGGAGCTTGTTGGCGTCCCTCGGGCACCCGGGACAGCGGCCGCGCACCGCCGCGGACACTCCGGACCATCCTTCCTCCGATGGGTCCATGGGCCTGTATCCACGGCACCGCATTAAACGGTTTCAGTACACCCCCTATAATCACTTCTTGCTGCCCCGGCGATAAAGGTAGAAGGTCCAAAGGGTGGTGATGGATAGCACGACCACCGCGCCCATCAGTATTGTGAGCAGGGCACTGCCTCCCTCGTCGTGGTCAACGTTCTCTCCCATCATCAGACCATGAAACTCTTGGCCTGGGGGAGGGAAATCAGAGCAGGATAGCGCGTGACCGGCCAGGTCATCGCTGGTCTCATCGATCCACCCCTCGCCCACCTCATATGGCATGTTCGTGCTGAGGAAGGTGATCGAACGGAGGGAGTAGCATTCGGCGAAGGCATATTCCCCTATGGTCTCCACCCCCGCTCCCAGCATGACCGACCGCAGGCCAGTGCAATGGAGGAACGCGCCCTGCCCTATGGCAAGGACCTCCTCGGGGATGGTCACGGAGGTCAATGCGGCACAGCCGGCGAAGGCCTTCGCACCTATCGATTCCACCCCTTTTCCTATGGAAAGGGAGGTGAGCGCAAGACAACCGAAGAAGGCATGATCTCCGATGCCCCGCAGATTGTCCGACATGTTGACCGCCTTCAACGAAGTGCACCCGGAGAAGGCCCAGTCCCCGATGTGAGAAACATTGGCGGGAATTAGCATGGAGGTCAGGGACTGACAATCGGCGAACGCATACCCGTGTATACGGGTGACGCTGTCCGGTATCTCCACGGAATCGAGGGACCTGCACCCGGAGAAGAGGTCGAAGCGGAGGTCGGTGACCCCCTCGGGAATGGAGACCGACCTCAGCCCCTCGCATTCCGCAAAGATGTAGGCGCCCATGTTCGTAACGTTGTCCGGGAGGTCTACGGAGTTGAGGGACATGCAGCCGAAGAACGCCCAATCCCCCAGGTAAGTGACGCTGTCCGGTATCTCCACGGAGACCAGGGAAGTGCATCCCGAGAAGGCCATCTCCCCTACGTAGATCACGCCTTCGGGTATTGTCACCCTGGTTATGGCTTCGCATCCGGAGAAGGCTCCGATGCCCAAGATGCGTACAGGATGTCCGTCGAGATGGCTTGGAATGGATATATCCCCTCCCGGTCCAGTGTATCCTAGGACCGTAGCGAAGCCGGGGTCGCCGTAGTATTCATAGAGGAAATCACCTTCTTCGTAAAGTCCTGAGGTGCTGGAGGTGATTGCCAGTACCGCCAGTAATATCATCGACGATGCCAGGATCAGAGAGATCCCTTTGACCCGGATACTGATTCCCGTCGAACTGCCTCCTCGGGGCCTGTGCTAAAATGGCTTGCTAATATTTGTCACGGATGAGCTTATATAATTTTCCACGAGGGCCGCATCGAAAGAAGTTCACCTGTCGCGATTCGCAGCCAGCTGCTTCTCGCCTCCACCCCAGCAGTTCCCCCTGTACGCTCCAGAGCCACTACGATAGTTCCATAAACGAAGTTCCCGTTAACATCTAGCGATCTGATATGGAACGCCACATCGCTCGAGGAAAGGTCGGTGATATCATGACGAAGGATGTCATAACCGTCACGCCCAAGACCGACCTGAAGGACCTCAAGGAAATGTTCGAGCGGTATGACTTCAACGGTTTTCCGGTCGTGGACGGAGGGAGGGTCGTGGGTGTCGTGACCAAGCTGGACCTCCTCAAGGCCTTCAGCGCTGGATTGAACGTCAGCCTGGGTCGCTTCATGAAACTGTACAGTGATGAGACGGCGGACATAATGCACACCGCTACGATCCACGTTTCTTCGGGCGACGACATATCGAAGGCGGCCGACTACATGGTGGAGTTCAAGCTCCGCAGCATGCCGGTCATAGACGGAGGGGAGCTCAAAGGTATCATCTCCCGTAAGGACATCATCGGCTCTCTGAAGCTCGAATGAGCTTGGAGTTCCTTCTCCGATTGTAGAGGAAGTAGAGCGCGATCACCAGGCCCAAAATCCCGAGGATGATGTAATCCAGCCCGTCCGTGCTCTCCCAGAACTGGATCCAGTTCTCACCGAGGGTATATCCAGCGGAGACCAGAACGGTGTTCCAGATCGTGGCGCCGAGGAAGGTGAAGACAACGAACTTCTTGCGGTCCATCTTGGACAGTCCGGCCGGGAATGATATCACGGACCTGATCCCCGGAAGAGAATGCCCTATGAATATGCCCCACACCCCCCAGCGCTTGAACCATCGCTCCGCGGAATCCATCTTCTCCTGGCCCAACCCGAAGAAGAGGCCGTACCTGTCGATGAGAGGGCGTCCCAAACGATAGGCCAGAAGATAGGCGACGAACGAACCGACCGTCGCCCCGATGCTCCCCACCATGATGACCAGGAAATAGTTCAGCTCGCCGCTGTAGGCCACGTACCCGGCGAAGGGCATGATGAGCTCGCTGGGGATCGGGGTGAACACTCCCTCGACCAGCATGGCCAGGAATATGCCAAGGTACCCCGAGGTGTTGATGAGATCGATGATGAACTGGTTGATTGAGTCGATGATCATTGTCGGCACCGTAGTTACGCGGCTGGGGTTGGTTAATGCTCCTTGGTATTAAAATAATGAAGGCGAAATTGACTTAACGGCCTTGACCACGAAGAGAATTACCAATTCCTATAAAGCGGTGAAACTTACTATTAATGATAGGTGAGACGGTTTGAAGCCGTTCCTAGGGCATTCGTCCGTTGTCAAGGTTTTAACGAAGACCGTGGGCCTAAGCGGTCCGGTCGCGGATGAGATAGCCCTACGCGTACTGAACTACTTTGGTTACCTGGATGAGATAATAGATAACGCCTTGGACCACGATGATCGCCGCCTCTTCTATTTCCTTCAGGACATGAAGATCCTCAGCACCCGCTGGGAAGAGACACAGCTGGCCTCGGGACGTAACTGGCGCATATTTTACTGGTCGTTCAACTGGGACAACATACAGAAGCTTCTGGAGGAACGGCCTGGAAACGATGAAAACAATGACATCTATCTTAGCCTCCCCGACTCGGTTTGGGACCGTAGCGAAGAGGGGTTGACCTGAAGGAGTAAATTATTATTGGCTTAATCGGATGCCAGTACATGAAGTTCTGCTACTGCCCGGACTGCAAGTCCCTGAGGCCCACCTCCTGGTACCGCCGCAAGGAATGCATGAAATGCGGCAAGGACTGCAGGATAATCACCATCCCCGTGTCTATCTACGGATACCTCATGTACATCTTCAGCGGGGTAGGGACGGCCTTCCTGGTCCTGGAGATTATGGAAGAGGACCTGGGACTGGGCACCTTACGGCTCTACGTTCTTTTCGGGAGCCTTATACTGGCATTGGTCCTCTCGGGCATCGAGACGGGACGCGCCACCGAGCTGGCGGAGAAAAGAGTGGGAAAGGTCCTTTAGATCGAAACGTACAGGGTGCAAACGACCCCATAGCCCAGGGACCGCTGGTCCGCGTAAACGTCCTCGCGTCCATCGCAGGATTGGCCGAAGAGCCGCTCCTCGTCCCCGATACACACGACCCACCATACCTTCCGCCAAATTCCATTCGCCTCCCTCAAGGTCCCCGAGGAAGCCTGATCGAGATGCGTGACCTCCTCCTCGCTCATCACCCCGTCCATGGCGGCCAATACCAGGAATGACGCTAGGTCGGTCTGGGAGAGGGCGCTACCATTTCCGGACGTCTCCCCGACCAACATCACCGCGTGAAAGGATTCGACCATCGCCTGCGTTTCATCCGCCTCCTCTGCCGGATGAGGGACGCACATCAGGGCGCTGATGACGGATAGGGCGGCCAGAAAAAGGACCGCATCCACTAGAACGGCCATGCCGTGCTCGTCCTTGATCACCATGCCATCGCCTCCACCATGCCAGCGAGGTTCCTGCCCTGTACGTAGAGGAGCGCGGGTGCACGGAACGCAAGGACCGTGACGTCCGAGGGCGGTTCGTCACCTAGGCACAGAAGGCATGTCTGGTTGCCCATGAGCCGGTAGCTCAGTCGTAGGCCCTGCAGCCCTTCCATCTCCAGAACGGTCTCGGAAGGCAGCGACAGCGATTCGACCGTCAGTATCTCGCCCTTGGGCCAGAGGTCTTGTTCCATCAATGTCTGGACGATATCCTGCTGGTTCAAAGCGATCTCGGTGTGCACCGCCCCCGCCGATATGGTGACCAAGAATATCGAGGCCGCGGTTATGACCGCCATGGCCGCCATCATGGCCTCCAGGAATCCACCTACGCCCCTTCTGTCCTTGAACCATGCTTTTCCATGCACGAGGTTGATTCGTTCAAGGAGAGCATGCTGTGTGCCATTGCATGTAGGTTAACTCAGAACACTCCCTTCCTATAGTGCCCCAGGCTGCTGCGCCCGCATTTCCTGCGAAGCTCTTCCAGAACCTCTACATCGACCTCCCTGAAGCTTCGGCCTACGAAGGCCGCGAGGTCAGGGTGCCTCCAGCGCACATCAATGCCCAGGGAGTCGACGCCCATGGCGTTGAGCTCAGGTACCTTGTCAAGTAACAACAGGTCCGTGCTATGCAATATGTGCACGAACCCTTGCGCGTCCCGGTGCACCGGGTAACGGACTCCGCGATCGTCCACCAGGGTGCCCTCGGGGAGGGTGGGGTCTCGGCTGAGCATTAGTTCCACGCGACCGAAGGCCATGACCTCGGTCCGGTCCTCGCTCTTGGACAGCACCTGGAATATCTCCTCCTGGTTAAGCTCTGGGGAGATGGTCCACTGGTGTAGATGGGGAAGGGTGTAGCTGTTGAACACGTTCATGTGGTACGAACCGTACACCCGCCGGTCCCTGTGCAACTGATATTGGTCAACGGTGTGCACCATCACCGATTCAGCGTCCAAGGCGGTCTCATCGAGCGAAAGCCGGGGAAGCATCCTGATGAACTCCTTACCCTGTGCCAGACATGCCTCCTCGGCCTCCTCTGTCTGCTTGGAACCGTCGTAATAGATACGGTCGGCGTACGGGAGGATGGCGTTCAGAACGGTCATGCTGGAGACATAGAACGACAGTTCGCTTCTCTTCTCGCCCCTGCGCATACGTTTGGATGGAAGTTCGATGGACCGCCTCTCCGCAGCCGCCTCCTGCAGGACGATCCGCGAGATCAGTTGCTGCGCGGCCGAGAACTCCCGGTCCTTGGTCTTGTAGACCGTATAGGTACCGTCGGCCAGCGGGAATGGGGTTAAAGCCCGTACGTCCATGGTACCGATGTCCGAGGCACGGAGGTCGAACCCTCCGACCTTGTCGTTCCCCCGGTACAGGCTGATGCCGTCTCCTGCCTGCAAAGGCCCCCGAAGCATCTCCAACCTTCCGGATCTGATGTTGGCCATACCGACCGGTAGACCCCTGGATTCGGGAAAGGATGTTTGCATTACCTCCTTCTCCGTCAGATAACCCCCGGAGAACCCTCGGTTGAAGACCACTTCAAGCAGCTCCCTCTCCCTGTCGGTGATGAGGGGAACGATGCCTTCCTCCGCCCTTCTAATTGCCTGCGAATACACCTTGGAGGCATAGTACACGTAGAGGGGGGATCGCATCCGGCCTTCGATCTTCAGAGAGACCACTCCGGCCTGCATGAGCCCGGGTATGGAATCGACACCGAAGGTGTCGGCGGTGCTCAGCAGATATCCTTCTCTTTTTCCGATCTTGTACGCCTTTCGGCAGGGCTGTGCGCACATGCCCCTGTTGCCGGATCGCCCTCCTAGGAAGCTGGAGAAGAGGCATTGGCCGGAGAAGCAGTAACAGAGTGCTCCGTGAATGAAAACCTCCACTCCGACCGGAGAGCTTTCTGCGATCCCCTTGATATCTTCCAGACCCAGCTCCCTTGCCAATATGACCCGGTCGACCCCAATTTCCTTCGCCCATTCCGTTCCCGCGGCGCTGTGAATGCCCATCTGAGTGGAGGCATGGACCGGAATGGAGAAACGTTCCTTTATCAGGGGCAGCAGACCGCGGTCCTGCACTATCACCGCGTCCGCCCCAATACTGTCCAGCATTTCCACGAACGAAAGCGCTGCGGGCATCTCCGATTCCTTGATCAGAGTGTTCACGGTGACGTAGGTCCTCATGCCCCGGTCATGCGTGAGCTTGACGGCGCCGGCCAGATGGCGATCGTCGAAATTGCTGGCGAAATGTCGGGCTCCGAACCCTTTTCCGCCCAGATATACCGCGTCGGCACCGCCGGCCACGGCAGCCTTCAAGGCCTCCGGCGACCCCGCAGGGGCGAGTAGCTCCATGTTCCGGAATCGTCTGCTCGCATATTAATCCGCCACGTAGCCTACGGTTAATTGTCAGCTCAAATACCCTTCCGGTCCGTCGATGGTACAGGGGAATCGCATGGAGAAGGTGATCTTATTGCCTCGGACCGGCTCGTCCGAACGGCCCATATCAGAAAAGGAGATGGTCTGTCGTTTCGTGCTTGAAGGTCAGACCGTTATTTTCGATTGTCGGAAATGCTCTTTGGTGAAGGACGCTCCTGAAGAGAGATGTCTTGAAGGCCTGCGGGCCGCCCTGGCCGCGCATCCAGAGGCTGTGGACCTACTGCTACAAGGAGAACAGGACATTTGGCTGCGCGACAGTGGATTGGACTCGCTACGTTCGCTTATCGCTGCTGAGATGGCCTGGGAGAACTTCAGGAGCGCTATCTGTTGCCTACCCTGCTTCAAACCTATCTCCATGGACCGTACCTCGAGATATGTGGAGAAGGTGAGGGCCGGAGGTACGGACCTCTTCTGCAAGGGCGAAGGAGCTCGTTGCTCCGAGTGCCTAGAAAGGCAACGGGAAGCTCTGGGATCGCTGCGCTCCGACCGCAACCGTGCGCGAAGGACCGTGGCCATGGACCGTTTCCGCATAACCGAGGTAATGGGAGGTGGGTCCGAATGACCACATATCGACGGCTGAGCCTCAGCGAGGCCCTTCCAGCCCTTCGCCGGGACCGTCTTGTAAAACCATCCTTTTCCGGTTACTGGATCGAAAGGGACGTGCCTTCTGGATGGACCGTGGCGGAGAACACTGACGTTCTGGGAGGAAGGATATACCTGGCAATGGACCCTTCCGGCCTACGTCACCGTTATTTCCTGATCCCTTGGGAACACTCCGTGCGCAAGGAGAAGCAGGCGAATCTGGCTGCGGCCATATCCAAGGTGCGGTCGGAGCCTCCGGCGGAGTTCGGTGGCGGCGACCTGGAACTGAGGTCGTACGTGCAGTCCGTGGCCCGTTCCTACTCGTCCAGGGACAGTTGCGAGGAATTTGTGGACGCGGTGCTACGGAACACCCTAGGCCTCGGTGTGCTGGATATAATATTGCGCGATCCTCGAGTGGAAGACGTGTACATCGACGCCCCCTGCCATCGGAATCGGGTGTATCTGACCCTCAATCAGGCTGGACCCGGGCACGTGTTCGGACGGTGCGAGACCAATCTGATAGTCTCCGAGAAAGAGATGGGAGGGCTGATCGGTCGTCTGAAGTACCGCTCCGGCCGTCCGTTCTCCCGTTCCAACCCTGTTCTGGAGACCGATATCGGGGACAGCCAGGTGCGGGCCACCGCCATGTGTCCACCTCTGAGCCCAGACGGATTGGCCTTGGCCTTGAGGAGAAGGTCGGACGCTCCATGGACCTTGCTGCGGCTGGCAAACCACGGAGCCCTGGACGAGGTGACCGCCGGTCTGTTATCATTTCTTATGGACGGGCGGGCATCGGTGCTGGTCTGTGGGGCGCGTGGGTCCGGTAAATCGTCACTCCTCTCGTCCCTGTTGTTCGAGTTCCCCCTCAACCAGAGGATATTGGTGATAGAGGACACCCGGGAAGTACCGGTACGCTCCCTGCAGTCCCTGGGTTTCAAGGTCCAATCGATGCTGGTAGACCCGACGCAAGGAGGGGACAGGACGGATGCGGCGGAAGAGGCGTTGCGAGTATCCCTCAGACTGGGTGAATCGGCCATAGTGGTAGGGGAGGTCCGAGGCAGGGAGGCCATGACCCTTTACGAGAGCATGAGGACCGGCAAGGCCGGTTCCTCTGTCCTTGGCACCATTCACGGCGACGGTGCCAAGGAGGTGTACGAGCGAGTGGTCAACGAACTGGGCATACCAGCAGCATCGTTCGCCTCTACGGACGTCATAGTGACCATGGGACTGCTGCGCCCTGGCGGAGGTCTGGGGCAGGTACGACGGGTTACGGAGGTGTCCGAGGTGGTGCGTACCTCCGATGGACTGGAGTTCCGACCGATGCTGAGCTTTGATGGCGGATACCACCTGAGCGACCGGTTCATGCCGCTGATCTCTCGCATATCAGCGAGCTGGGGAATAAGCTACGAGGAGGGCCTGAGGAATCTGGAAAGGCGCATAGAACTGAGAAGGTTCCTGTTGAGCAAAGGCGCGCATGACGCCTCCTACCTCTCCCCGTCAATGGTGCTGGCCTCCAATGAGTACCTATGGCAGGAGAAGAGGGCGGATGGAGACATCGGAGATGGTTTCCTCTCTTTCCTTAGGGAGCGATGAGATAAATGGACCTGATCAACGTTCTGCCTCGGCTGTCCGAAGAGGTTCCGTCTCCCTTCCGTAAGGCGTTCACCATTCCGGTCTCAGCGGGAGTGGTCGAAAGCTTGTCCAGACGGGGTACCGACCTTGTAAATTACGAAAGGGCGGCGTTCGATTCGTTCCTGTGGGCCTCAGGCATCTTTCTACCGATCGCGCTCCTGATCCTACTACTGATGCCCTTTCCCTATTCCATGCTCTCCGCGTGCGCGGTGACCTTGGTCTTCGCCATTCCCGCTTGGGTGCTGTCCATCCCTTCTCGTACGTACAAGGAGGATCAACGGACATTTCTTCTGGACTCCCCGGCGGTCGTGGGGTCCATGACCATGAGCATGAACCGTACGCCCTCGTTGGAGAGGGCCTTGGAGGCGGGTTCCCGCTCGGGCAAAGGAGCGCTCTGTTCCTCCCTGGCCCGGGTCTCCTGGAGGTCGCTCACGGGAGAGGCGATCGACCTGCGGATGGGCGTTTCGTCATGGACCGCTGCATTGCACACCATGAACGAGGGCCTGCGTCGTTCGATGCATTTGATAATGGCGGCGGAGGAGGAAGGGGAGCGGGAGGGAAGGGACCGACTGCTGGACCGAGCAAACCTACTGGTGATGGAGGGGCTGAAGGAGGCTTGCGAACGCTACGTCGGTTCCCTGTCCTTCCCGGTGATGCTGGTCTTCGCGTTCGGGGTGCTGACCCCGGTCATGCTATTCTCCCTTATACCGCTGTTAGGCATGGAAGGCGGGAAGATGGACCTGACCACCCTGGCCTTGATGCTCCTGGTCCTGATGCCCTCGGTGACCCTGGCATATACCCGGGTGATGATATCCCGAAGCCCTTTACGGCAGCCCTCATCTCGAATGCCCGTGGGAAAGGTCCCCTTGGCCATGTTCGCTTCCGCCATCATCGCTTTCGCACCGATCAACCTCATGACAGGATCGGCCGCGTTCTCTTCCGTCGTGTCCTTGGGCCTGTTGCTCGCTGGCCTCTGTCTTTCCGGAGGCGGGAAGGTGCGTAACGAGGAGGATGCGTCACGATCGTTCGTCGACGGGCTGTACCAACTGGGGAACGCAATGTTGGGCGGGAAGGACCTGGAGGCGGCTTTCCTGGAATCGGCGAAGACGGAGGAGGGCGCGTTCAACCGATGGGCGATGAGGATTGTCCATTTCACCATGACCGACCGCCTCTCCCTTGCCGAGGTGGTAAGGAACGATGACGAGCTTATGAGCCTGGACCCTGCCCTGCAGCAGAGCTACCTCACGGTCATGGACTGCGCAAGGGAGGACCATCGTGGAGCGGGCAAATTGGCCGTTAACCTGGCTCAGTGCCAGAACGATATGTCCAGGGCCAAGAGGAAGATGAGGGAGAGCCTGCGATCGGTGGTGGACATGATGGGGTCCACCAGCCTAGTCTTCGCTCCGGGGATCATCGGCCTCACCAGTGGAATAATGGGCATGCTGGGAGGGGACCGCGACTGGTTGATGGCACTAGCATCCGTGTACGTCGTGGAACTGGCGTTCCTGGTGAACTACTTCACTAGCAACCTGGACGGTTGGAGAACGGGATCCAAGAGGCTTTGGAACTACGGTAAAAGAGGGGGCGTGGCCCTGGCGGTGTTCCTCACAGCTTCACTATGCGGTCAGTTTCTTCTTTTCCGTCTTCTCTGATCTGCAGGAGATCGTGGTCGCTAAGCTCGAAAAGCTCCAAGGAGAGCTTCTTTCCCGCCTCGTAGCTGGCGACCATATCTATCTTCATCTGCACCGTCTCCGTAGGGGACATTTCAAGGGAACGAATGCCGTCGTAGAAACGGGCTACGGGCACTCCTCCCATCTTGACCGCCAGGTTACCCTTTCCCCAAGTGCAGTTGGATGAGAACTGCACTCCATCGATAAGGCAGGAGACGGGTGGTTCGGTGCCGGTGAACACAGTGGCGTAGAACTTTCCGGAGAAGTGCTTCCTTGCGACCAACCCCATACGGTATCCCAATAGGACGTAAGGGCCCAGATGTCCGTGGAAGTCGGCTAGTCTTTTAAGTTCTTCCGGCATTTCAACCATGTTTATTGATTGACGTTACAGGATATAATCCTATTTTTCAATCTCTCAACAGATTAATATTGGCGGAGCGGTAGCGGAGAACGTCATGACCGTCCCGGCCCCTAAGCGCTATATGTTGTTGATCGTGGCGTTCCTTGCCATCGCCACACTGGCCATGGTGGCGTCCCCCCTTACCATTCCAGAGGGAACGGTGCAGGACCTGGATGGGAACGTCGGCAAGGTTGACAACTGGGAAGTTCTGCAGAATGTCCCATGGCCGCAGCGGTTGATCTACATAATCGGCGATATCAACTGCCATCAACAGTCCGAAAGATCCTTCGAGCTGAATGGCAATCAGATGCCGTTCTGCACCAGGGACCTGGGGCTCGTGATCGGGGCGAGCGTGGGTCTGGCGGCCTTCGCCATATGGGGTCGGAAGGCGAACTGGGTTCTCCTGGGCATCATGCTCCTACCGATGGCCTTGGATGGCGGGCTGCAGGCATTGACCTCCTACGAGTCTGACAACTTGGTGCGTATGACCACCGGGGCATTGGCCGGGTTCGCGGTGGGTTGGGGAGGGGGGTCCTTGATACGAGATTTCTTCTCTGTGAAAAAAGCCTCCGAGGACGGGGATAATAGGGGAGGCCAGCAATGACGTTCACAGGCGCTGAGAAGTGGGAAAACACTTATATATAATCGTGATGATTGAGCCCCCAGTCATTCCATATCATTCGTTTTTACACGGTTTTGGAGGACATGATTCATATGGACAACATGAAGACTGGTACTACCACCATAGGAATAGTCAACGCTGACGGCGTGGTCCTGGCCTCGGAACACCGAGCCACCATGGGCAACTTCATCGCCCACAAGGAGACCCAGAAGGTATTCAAGATAGACGATAACCTGGGCCTCACCACCGCTGGACTGGTCGGGGACGCACAGGTCATGGCCCGTTATCTGAGGGCCGAGGTGGAGCTATACAAACTGAAGAGGACCGCTCCGATGACCGTTAAGTCGGCGGCAACCCTGACCTCTAACATCCTGAGGAGGGGAGGCGGCGCCTATGGCTACTATTACGTCGGTCTGATCGTCGGTGGTCACGATAGCGAGGGAGGACATGTTTTCTCCCTGGACGCCGCCGGTGGCTCCATACCTGATAACTACATCAGCGTCGGTTCCGGCTCCCCCTACGCCTACGGCGTCCTGGAGGACCATTACATGAAGGACATCAGCCTGGACGAATCCATTAACCTGGCAATACGCGCCTTGAACGCGGCCATGAAGAGGGACTCGGCCAGTGGCGATGGTATGGACATCGTGACCATAACCAAGGACGGTTACGTGGAGGTCTCCCAGGAGGAGATCCTGAAACGTGCGTCTCGCATGGGGATCAACGTCCCCAGGCCCTGAAATTCCTTCCAATCCCCTTTCCTGTTATAATTTCCCTAAAGTGAACGTCATGAGCGCAGAAAAAATTCTCGAGGAGGCCCGAGACCAGGTCAGGAAGATCGTGCCATCGCACATAGATATAACTTCCATCGATTTTGAGGGGCCCGTTGTTGTAATCTATACCAAAGATATGGAGGCCTTCGCCTCCGGAAACGATATGATCCGCCAGCTGGCGCAGGGCCTTAGGCGCCGGGTGGCCATACGGCCGGACCCTTCAACCCTGGCCAATTCGGAGGACGTCGAAAAACGTCTCAGGGAGATCATACCGGAGGAGGCCCAGATCACTAACATCTCCTTCGAGGACGACACTGGCGAAGTGACGATCGAGGCGGTCGCGCCCGGGCTGGTCATAGGCAAGCAGGGCGCGGTGCTGAACGAGATAAAGAAGGAGATCGGCTGGGCTCCCAAGGTCATCCGTGCTCCTCCCATCCCGTCCAAGACCGTCTACGAGACGCGCGGGTATCTGCGATTGGTGCAGGCCGAGAGGAAGGAGTTCCTGCGAAAGGTCGGTAAACGCCTTGCGCAAGCCAAGCCAGAAGGCGAGAACTGGGTAAGGATGACCTGCCTGGGCGGGTATCGAGAAGTGGGGCGTTCCGCCACGCTTCTTTCCACCAGGGAGAGCAAGATCCTCATCGACTGCGGCATGTGGCCATCCAAGACCACCCCCCAGCCCACCCCGTACTTCAGCGCCCCTGAGTTCCTGCCCTTCGATTCCTTGGACGCCGTGGTCATAACCCACGCCCATCTGGACCACTGTGGGCTTCTTCCAGTTCTCTTCAAATATGGCTATGACGGGCCGGTGTACTGCACCCCGCCCACCAGGGACCTTATGTCCCTCAGTCTCCTTGACGCGATCAAGGTCTCCTTCGGCGAGGCCAACAAGAACGAGTACGAGGCCAAGCACGTGAAGGAGGTGGTCAAGCACTGCATCACCCTGAAGTACGGCGAGACGACCGACATAGCTCCGGACATCCGTCTTACGATGCAGAACGCCGGGCACATCCTCGGCTCCGCGGTCTGCCACTTCCATGTGGGAGACGGGCTGTACAATGTGGCCTTCACCGGCGACATGAAGTACGAAAGGAGCTGGCTGTTCAACGCCACCACCAACAAGTTCCCCCGTTTGGAGACATTGATCATCGAGTCCACCTATGGCGGATCGAACGACATCCAGCCCAGCAGAGTTGATGCCGCCACGCAGTTGAGGGGGATCATCGAGCGGGCCATCATGCAGCGCAAGGGCAAGATCATCATCCCGGTGTTCGCCGTGGGGCGTTCCCAAGAGGTAATGCTGGTGATAGAGGAGCTGGCCCGCACCGGCAAGGTGGACAAGGTTCCGGTGTATCTCGATGGCAGCATCTGGGAGGCCACGGCCATCCATACCGCCTATCCGGAGTACCTCAACAGCCAGCTTCGCACTCAGATATTCCAGATGGGGCAGAACCCCTTCCTCAGCGATATGTTCAAGCGGGTGGACAGTCAGGAGATGCGGGAGAGGATCCTCCACGATGTCGAACCGTGCATCGTCCTGGCCACCAGCGGTATGATGAACGGAGGGCCGGTCATGGAGTACGTGAAGGCCTGGGCCAGCGACCCCACGGCCACTCTGGTGTTCGTCGGTTATCAGGCCGATGGGACCATAGGCCGTAAGATCCAAAGGGGCGTCAAGGAGCTCACCTTGGCGGACAAGGGAAAGACCATCACCGTTGACTTCCGCATGAACGTGGACGTGGTGGACGGGTTCTCCGGTCACTCGGACCGCCGGCAGCTGATAAACTACATCGCCAGCCTGGACCCCAAGCCCGAACGTATCGTCATCGGCCACGGGGAGGAACACAAGTGCTTGGAACTGGCGTCTGCGCTCTACCGCAAGTTCAACGTGGAGACCCGGGCGCCGATGAACCTGGAGACCATTCGGTTCAAGTGAATAAAGAAACCCCTTCCATCTAATTCCTTTTTATTATTATGTAAAAAAATAAATAAGAGGGGTTGCCCCTCGTTCTCAGAACCCGTATATCTTCGACATCTTCCTTTCCAGGTACTTCAGGAAGGGCGCCACGGTGATATCCTTCCCAGTGACCTCCCGGACCAGGTCTGCCGGGTCGTACATGTCCCCCTTGGAATGTACGTTGGTCCGAAGCCACTGCAGTACCGGTGCGAACTCGCCGTTGCGCACGCCCTTGCGCCACTGCGGCAGGTCCTTCTGCATCTTCTCCAGGAACATGCCGGAGTAGATGTTCCCTAGGGCGTAGGAGGGGAAGTAACCGAAGGCACCTCCTGACCAGTGGGTGTCCTGTAGAACTCCTTCAGCGTCGTTCTCGATCTTTACATCGAGGTAGTCAGAGTACTTCTGGTTCCACAGCTGCGGCAGCTCGTCCACGGTGACCTTGTGGGCGAAGATGTCCTTCTCCACCTCGAAGCGCACGATGACGTGCAGCGCATAGGTGACCTCGTCCGCCTCCACTCTTATCTTGGAAGGGTTGACCGCATTGGCCGCGGCGATGATGTCCTTGTTCTTGAGCCCCTTGAACGATTTGGGGGAGAACTTGCGGAAGCGAGGAAGCGCATAGTTTAGGAACTCCGGCGAACGTCCGACCACGTTCTCCACGAAACGCGATTGCGACTCGTGGATGCCGTAGGAACATGGAGTCCCCACAGGCTGGTACATCCATTCGTTGGGTATGCCCTGATCGTAAAGGGCGTGCCCTCCCTCGTGCATGACACTGAAGAGGGAGGAGAAGAAGCGGTCCTCGTAGTAGTGCGTGGTGATGCGCACGTCATCGTAGCTCCCGGTGGTGAAGGGGTGCTCCGTCTCGTCCAGACGACCGCCGGCCTCCGGGCTGGTGGTGTCGTAGCCGATGAAGCTCATGGCATCTGTGGATATCTTCCTCTGCACGTCGATCGGAACCTTCTGGTTCAGAACGGACAGGTCTGGTACGGTACCAGAAGAACGCACCTTATCTATGAGCTTGATAAGACCGTCGCGCAGCTCCTTGAACACCTCATCGATACGCTCGGCGGTCATCTTGGGCTCGAACTGGTCTAACAACGCATCGTAGTTGGTCTTGGAGCCCTTGACGTCCTTGAGTATCTCGGCCGCCTGCTCCCTCAGCTCGATCATCCTGCCCAGGTCGTTCCTGAACATCTTGAAGTCCTTGGCCGCCTTGGACTTCTTCCAGGAACCATTGCACATGGTGGAGTGCTTGGCAGTTTCCGATACCAAGGCGTCTGGCAGTCGGGCGCTCTCATCGTAGCTCTTGCGGAACAGGTACACGTTCCTCTTCTGCACCGCATCATAGGAGCTCGTCTCGCCCTCGCACGCTTCCAGCAATCGGGCTATCTCCGGGTCGGTGAGCTTTTTGTGGATCAGCAGCTCCAATGCAGAGAGCTGCTCCGCACGCATCCCCAGACCCTTAGGGGGCATCTTGGTCTCCATGTCCCAGTGTAGTATGCTGACCGATGAACCGAGAACGAAAATCTCCTTGCAGCGCTCCATGAGGATGGCGTATGGACCTTGACCTGTAGCGACCATGTGTATCGGGAGGCCATATGGAGGTGGCGGAAATAATCTTTGCCGTGCCATCCATCCGCTTGGACGTTGCTCGTCTTCACCCCTGTCATTTCGGGGTCGTTCACGTCGATCGACGAACGAGCCCCTGGTTCGCGAGCAATGGTTTTAAGCTCGTTCAATCTTAAATCGAAACCATCGGTAGGGAGCCCTACCGCGTGGTCGGTCCTACCGTTTCGGAGGACGTTGGAATGTCAGTTCCTGGCGCGGACCCATGCGCGGGGGGATCCCTCGGAAAGGGAGCGTATGAAAAGATCAGAACGACCGTCGTGGCCGCGATACTTATGTTCACGTTGCTGGCCGGAGTCAGCTTCCCCTCCGAGGAGGTGCAGGCCGCCTTTTACGACCTGTCGCTGGTGGACCCCAACGGCGGCGAGGTGCTGACCGGCGCCACGGAGTTCGACATCATCGTCAGCACCTCCATGGGGACCGGGACGATCTTCCTGCTGTATTCCACCAACGGCGGGGAGACCTATCCCAACGAGATCGGGTCGTTCGCCAACGCCGGAGGAACGCAGCATCATTCCTGGCGGGTCCCGAACAACGTCAATTCCACCACCGTGAAGGTGAGGGCGGAGTGGCGTTCCCAGGAGGACCCCCTCTCCACTCTGTGGGACGCTGATGAGAGCATAGGGAACCTCACCATCACCCCAGGGGTTACCCTGGAGTTCCTGGAGGTCCCCACGGTCATGAGCTACGGCCGCTACTACCTGGTCAGATGGGGGCTGTGGGACGGTCTGCAGGCGGTCGGCGTGCTCAGCCTTCAGGCTCGTTATCGAACGAATGCTACCTGGGGCGAGTGGAACGACCTGGGAGGCGCGTACGCTGACATCGATCCCTCCCAGGGAGGCATCTGGTTCATGTGCGAATACCGCGTGACGGCCTTCGGACAGTTGAAGGTACAGGCCTTCACTGACCTCCCGGGCGGAACCTACCTCATTGAGGCGGTGAGCGACGAGTTCTCCGTGAGATCCCCCTGGGTCCAGCTAATATCGCCCAACGGAGGCGAGGCCCTGGTTGGCGGGGAGGTTTGCACCATCACCTGGGCCACCGCCAACGACTCGGAGGGGGTGATCACCGGGGCGTTTCTGGAATATTCATTGGACGGAGGTTCGTCTTGGGCGTTCATCAGCGGCACCACGGAAAATGACTGGAGCTACTCATGGGTGGTCCCTGCCGGGGTGAACAGTGAACGTGCGAAGGTGCGGGTGGGCGTTTACTACATCGAGTGGACCATATTGGCCACCGACGAGAGCGACGGCGACCTGCGCATCATCGAGAACGACGACATACCGTCGGTGACATTGATCGTCCCCAACCCGCACATCCCCGGGAATCTGGTGTACCGGCACGCGGAGACCCAGCGTATACAGTGGCGGGCCACCTGCTTCGACGGAGGCATCTACGATTTCCGGATCTTACTTTCCACCGACAACGGTAGCAGCTATCAGCATCTGATGTATGCGGCGGCGACCGCCACCTACAAGGACTGGACCATCCCGGCCCTGGACACCTTCGAGGCCAAGATCAGGATCGAGCTGGAGATGCACGACATGTCGGTGGTCCGCTCGGAGAGCGTCAACCCCTTCTACATCTTCACTGAGACCGTATGGAACAGGCCGCCGGTGGCTCGAACCCAGGAGGACCTGGACGTGCTCGAAGGACAGTTGGTCACCTTGGACGGCTCGGCCAGCTCCGACCCGGACGGAGACACCCTGACCTATCGTTGGGAGCAGATCGACGCCGGAGGGTTCCCGGTGACGCTCTCCAACACCTCATCCGCCGTGGCCTCCTTCGTTCCTAATATCAGGGATTATGTCGTCACCATGACCTTCCAGCTGACGGTGAGCGACGGTCAGGATATCACCATCGAACGCTACACCGACAACGTCAAGAGGGTGAGTGTCACGGTGACCCCCACCGGACCGAGCATCACCGGCTTCACACCCGACGAAGGGTTCGAGGGGACCAAGGTGCGCATCGAAGGCTCCGACCTTATGGGGGCGGAGGTGCGCATCGGAGGGGTGCTCACGGCCACCGTTCCCACCGCCCCGACGCCGAGCGATCCCGACCCGGACAGGGGTTACACCTTCGCGCTGGTGCCCGGACTTCCCCTGGGCGCTTCAACGATGACCGTCACCACCCTGGCTGGCACTGCGGTATCAACGGAAGAGTTCGAGGTCCATCCCCGGCCCTGGTACTGCCTGGACCACGGGTTCACCTTCGGCAACCCCAGCCAGGATTCCCTTTCCTATCCTTGGCTGGTGTGGGACGATGGAGATTACCGCCGCACCTTCGGCAACGATGTCTACCTGAGCCTGTGGATATGCCTCGGCATTCCGTACTGGACGCCTTGGGACGGCTGGGACTGCTGGGGATATCTGATAGACGAACCGATATGCCCCGACCCCCTGGCCGCCATCTATTACGCCGCCGCATACTGGCACCTCCCGCGCAATGGGGAGTGCTTCGGTTGCAACGCGGTCAGCCTGCAGCTGTACCACGACCTGGTCCAGACGTTCGAGCTGCAATCGGGGGTTATCGACGTGGACGACCTCACGGCCACCGGGGCCATGCTAGACAGGATCGACTACATGCACGGTTCCCAGGTGTCGGCGGAGTGTCTCCATTACTTCATCGGACAGCACCTGGGTAACCTGGTCCCATCCATCTACATGATCTCGGGGATGGGAGCGGTCCTTTTCGCCATAGAGCAGGCCGTGGAGAGCGGGGAGCTGGGCATGGTCTCCATAGCTGACGGGGTGCACGGGCATGTGATGGTCCCCTATGAGGTGGTCGACGTTGACGAAACCCACACGCGCATCTACGTATACGACATCAACAGACCGGATTGGTCGGACCCGGTCACAGCGGAGGACAAGCTGCACGACGCTGACGAGCGCATTGACCACCCACCTTACATCGAGATAGACAAGAGCGGATACTATTGGGAGTGGTCCTACTTCATGGGTTCCCACGGCTGGTGGGGAGGGACCCAGGGCATGACCTTCCTTTCCTCGGACATCATCCTGGGCGATCGTTCCCTGCCGACCACCTTGGACGGGGCGCTTAACCTGATCTTCGGCTGCGCCGATGGTTCGGTGGAGGATGAAGAGGGGAACGAGCTAGCGGTCCTGGAGGATGGTTCTTGGGTCATGGAGATCGTCAACGCCACCCCTCTCCCCCTGATGGCCGGCCTGGGCGATTACCATTACTCGGCATACTACATGCCTAGCGGCAACTACACCGTGCACATCGATGGACATGAAGAGGGGGTGTACAACTGCTCCCTGTTCAGCGGCGCCCGTTCGGTCTATGCCATCGAGGACGCCGAGGCAACCAATGGAACGCAGGATACCTTGGGACTGGTGCAGAGGGACGGGAACCCGTTCCTGGGGACCATGACCTACCGCACCTCGGACCAGGAGAAGAAATACTCTGCCACCTTGATCAAGAAGTTCGGTGTCCGGGAGAGGGTGTTCAAGATCATAGATGCCGACCTATTCGAGGATAGCCGGGCGGTGATCAACACCACGGACGACTACGGAAAGTTGGTGTTCTTCAACGACGGCCCTCACAGCTTCAAATTCGACGTGCGATTCCAGGGGAACGTGCTCAGCGAGGAGGCCTGGGATAGGCTTAATGGGACGTTGTACTACATCCCTACCTGCGAGGCATTCAACATCGAGATCGGGCCGTATGAAACGCTGACCATCTACCCCAGCGACTGGCTGGATTTAGAGGGTGCCGAGGTCATCGTGGAGGGTGGTGACGATGGGATCGATCCGCTTCTCATAATCCTGCTGGTGGGCGTATTGATCATGGCCGTGGTGGTCATCTGGTACCTGATGGTGAGGAGGAGGAACGGCTAGAGGGAGAGCCTCTGCGAGAACATTCCGACCATGTCCATCGCCGCCCTTCCTCGCGGCGTAATGGAATAATCGCCGCGGTTCCTCTGCTTGCTCACGTAGCCCTCGTCCAGCAACGGTCGCAGGTGGAACTGCAGGTGTCCGGTGCGTAGGTCCAGGTCCTTGCTCAGGTCGGTGAAGGCGCGGTCCCGCAGGCTCAGCACCTGCAGTATCTGCAGGCGGGCGGGGTGAGAGAGGGGGGCCAACATCTGTGACGCAGAGCTCGGATCGGGAAGGGTTGGCGCGGTCGATACTGAGCCTTCGCTCGTACCGCTCACCCTCCCGTGCATCTTCTTGACGAAGTTGACCAGCGCCCTAACGTCCCGCACCATTCCCAGCTGCAGCTCGTGGCATTCCTTGCTCTGACAGGGGGAGTGAAGACCGGAGATGAGAGCGTCGGCACGGTCCAGCTCCATCATTGGCGTCTCGAAGTCGTCCTTCATGAAGCTGGACGATATGCCCTGGAAGATGGTGTCCAGCTCCTTACGGCAATCCTTCCGGTGGGGGCAGGTGGAAAGGCAGTCGATACGGTCGAGGTTGGATGCCAGGTATTCGTTGTAATACTCGGTGATGACGTACTGGATCTGAGTAAGGACGATCTTCTTGAAGTCGTCGTAGCGCACACCCAGTATGGCCTTTTCCAGACCATTGATCTCAGCCTTGAGATCCGTTATGGATTTTGACAGTTCGACTTCGCTGCTCATTTAGTATAGTGTAATATTAATTCATAATATTAATGTATTATCCTAACGTTGGACGCTCAAGGTGAAAGAAATGGAGTTCAAGGATTTCGTACAGAACGCCAGTAAGGAGCAGTTGAGCGCCCTAGGTACCCTGGGAATGTGGATGCAGGAGAAGGTGCCTCTGTACTGCACCTGCCCTTCGAAGTGCAACCAGACCTGCCAGTTGGCCAAGGAGCTTAACGAGGCCCTTATGCTGGCCGGGCAGCGTCTTCAGGGACAGTGAGCCCTACTTTGCCACAAACCCTTTCCTCCGCTCTATTTTCATCATTTTGATGTATCAGAGAACGATCGACCGGGATCGCTCTGCCGACGCTCGAGTTCGAGACCCGCCGCACCCTGACCGCCCAGGGGGTGTGATCTGGAATGCCATGGTTAAATGGAGGAAAGGGATGGCCCGGGGGGCCGTCAGGCGATCTCCTTTTCCCTGAGAAGGAATGCGCCAACGACCACCAGCACTGCGGTGAGGACCATCGTTATGAGCAGCGCGGACCAGGGGTCCCCTCCAACGTTGGCGATGCTGCCACTGTCCACCAGGCCAGAGACCATAACCCTGAGCTGGTGCCGGATGGTGTAATCGCCTATGGCCCCCGGGATGGAACCGACGAATCCTTCCCATATGAACACGTAGAACAGCCCGAGATAGATCGGCTGCTTCAACACGACCCCTAACAGCAGGAACAGGGAGGAGTATGCAAGCGCACCAACGCACATCGCCAGCACGTATCCTAGGACCAGTCCTAGAGCTCCGTCTTCCCAGTTCATCACGAAGAAGCTCGCGCCGGCGGCAGCGGTGATAATGACCATGAGGACCATCAGCACCAGGGACAACGCCATGAAGTATCCCAGGTAGGACAGCCGGCGGTCCATTGGCGAGCTGACCACCTGAACGATGCTCCTGTCATCGATCTCGTTGCGAATCATCGATGCGCCATAGATCAAGGCCATCACCGGGAGGATGAAGGTCAGCAGGAGAAGGTCCATCATGTCGCTGGCCGTGTCCATGTCCGCCAAGTCCTGCGATGCCCCATATCCCATGACCGCACACACCATGGCCCCTAGAAGAACTACCACCATCCATCGGCGGTGGAGGAGCAGCTTCTTCGCTGAGAGAAGGAAAAGGGACCTCAGACCCACCCAATTACTTCGGCCGTTCATGCTACCACCTCACCAGATACCGGAATACAGATTCCAGGTCATCGTCCATGCTCTCCATCCTGAGCAGTTCGCACCCCGTTTCCTTGACCATATTCGGGACCGCATCGAAGAAGGCGTCCGGTCGGTCGACCTTGACCACCATTCCTTTGCGGTCGGGACGTAGCTCCACGGATACGATGAAGTCCTTTGCCACCAAGACCTTGGCGAGTTCGACCATCCCCGAACCCTCCAGCACGATGTTGTGCGGATGGCCGCTCATCAGGCGCCGTATCTCCGAGATGTCCCCGCTCGCCACCGTCCTTCCCTTGTATATCAGGGCGATCTGGTGGGTCATCCGTTCGATCTCGTGCAGCACGTGCGATGAGACGATGACATCATGCCCGTGCACCTTGTTCAGGTCCTTTATCAGGTCGATTATCTCCTTTCTTATCACTGGGTCGGTGCCGGAGAGGGGTTCGTCCAGGAGCAGGAGCGGGGGGTTGTGCAGGAGCGCCCCGGCGATCTTCATGCGCTGCTTCATCCCCTTGCTGTAACCACCTATACCGCGATCGGCACTGTCTGTCATGGAGACCACCTCCAGGACCTCGTTAATCCGATCGTTCAGGGCCATCCCTTCCATCCCGTGCAGCCCTCCGACGAAGCGCAGGTACTCCCTTCCCTTCAGCTCCCCCGGCAGGAAGTCGTAATCAGGGCAGAAACCGATATTGGCCAGCTGGTGAGGGTTTCGCCACGGGTCTTCACCAAGTACCTTGAGCTGTCCCACATTGGTCCTTATGTTGCCGATCATCAGTTTGAAGAAGGTGCTCTTGCCCGCTCCGTTCGGACCAACGATGCCAGTGATGCCCGCCCCCACGTCGATGCTGAAATTGTTGAGGCCGATGACCTTCCCGTACCACTTGGATATGCTCATCGCCTCCACGATACTGGTCACTTGCCCACCCCCTTTCGAAGGATGCGCTGGTATACTATCCACATCGGGGGGACAGTTAGCATGATGACCATCGGTACAAGCAGCACTGAGTTGACGTTTGAGACATCCAGGCCGAAAAGGAAGTCGTAGGTGTGCTCTAGCACGGCAATAGGACTGAGAAGCTGCCAGTCGGAGGAGAACGTTCCCAGCACACCAGCGATGATCGTCAAGATGAAGAGGAACATGAAGGCGCCCACACCGGCGTAGGTCCTCTTGCTGGTGAGAGCGGACATCATAAGTCCGACGGGGACCAGCAGCAGTGCCGTCCATGCTCCGGCCAGGAAGGTCCTCCCCAACACTGCAAGGCTGCCCAGATAGTCGGAGCCGTCCTGGGTGGCGGTTATGGCCGTGGCTACGAGCATGGGCGGGACGAGGGTGAACAGGCAGAGGACGACCATCGCACCTAACCACTTGCCCAGCAGATAACGGCCCGGCTGCAGGGCCTTGGACAGGTAAAGAACGATGGAGTTCGAACGGAAGTCCTCCGAGATCAGGTCCGCACAGATCAGCGAGACCAGGGTGATGTTGAAGATCAGGAAGAGGCCGTCGCCCATGTATCCGGACATGAGGTCCGCTTCCAGTTCACTGTGGGGCATAATGGAGTAGAAAATCAATGGGAACACGTGAACTAGTATGGCCCCCAGTATGAACAATACCAGGAAGGGTTTGGACCTGAAACGTTCCCAGACGATGTTCTCAGCGATGACAAGGAAGCGGCGGTTGTGTTCCGTCCGCCTTCCATTCCAGGGCTTGTAACCGATAGGGTCGATCCCCATCAGGCCACCTCCTTCATGGAGCGGATGAACACGTCCTCCAGGCTGATGCGGTCCGGATAGTATGCTCGCACCTGAACGCCCGCATGAGCGGCCATCTCCAGCAACGGACCGCTGTCTCCCTCGTTTATGAATGAGATGGTCATCTGCCCGAACTCATCGGAGACCGATTCCACGGAATACCGCCCCCTCAACGCCTCAAGGAAGGAGAATAGGGCCTTGGAGCCCCCGCGCACCTTTATGTGCACGCGCCCCTTGCCTTGGTCCAGCATCTGCCGCATGGGCCCCTGCACCACGACCCTTCCGGAATTTATGATGATTACGTGCTGGCAGACCTTCTCCATGTCCTGGAGGATGTGCGAGGAGACCAGGATGGACTTGTCGGATGCGCCGATCCTCCCGATGAGCTCCAGCATCTCCTCCCTGCCGAGGGGGTCCATGCCGTTGGTCGGTTCATCCAGGAACAGTATGCCTGGGTCGTGGACGATCGCCTGGGCCAGCTTGACCCGTTGCTTCATCCCCGTGGAATAGGTGCCAGTGGGTCTGTATCGCTCCTCCCCCAATCCTACGAAGTCCAAGACCTCGTGGCTTCTCGGAATGGCGTCCTCCTTGCTCATGCCGCTGATCCGACCGAAGTGGGCCACCATGTCCACCCCGCTCATGGATTCGATCAGGCAATCGTGCTCCGGCATGTATCCCACCATGTCCCGTATGGCAAGGGCGTCCTCTCTGGGATCGAGACCGTTTATGCTTATCCCGCCGGAGTCGCTCTGCACCAGTCCGAGCACGGTCTTTATGAAAGTGCTCTTTCCCGCCCCGTTCGGACCGAGCAGCCCTACGATCCCTTTTGGCACGTTCACGGTGAAATGGTCCAGGGCGTTTATGCTTCCAAAACGAACCAGTAACCCATCAGATACGATGGTCGAATCACTTGAGTCTCTCTCCATCCTGTTGCAGGCCCCCACCTTCGCTCGCGCCTTGGATTGATTGATCGGGATCATATATAAATTGGTCAGAAAGATAATTGTTCTGGACCTTATACCATACCATTCTGGTCCAGATCCATGTAAGCTTGCAGATGGAAGAATGGGCGCAGGTTACCAAGAGACTCTCCCAAAATCGCACTTATTCATTTCATGTTGAAGGTGACATATTCCATCAATAATGGCATTTTTTAAAAAATGAGCGTTGGTGAACTTAGATCGTTCAATGATCTGTCAATATGAGAAATGGGGCCAGGAGGAGGAATGAGCATCAAAGTCCTATAAACCTCTAAATGAATGAAATTTGGCATGATTGTTTTATGACGATCCCTGGTCGTTAAGGATCTCGGACATCGATTCCTAGATCTGAAATGGCGAGGGAACGTGTAAATATTCACAGAAAAACTATGAATCGTTAGAAATGAAGAGGACCACGAAGCAGACGATCTCGGGCATCACGCTCATCATTTCCATCGTGGGCATATATTTGTTCATTTATCAGTTGGAGATCGCTGAAGGAATCGGATATGCCATCGGCGTATTGATCATGTGCGCATTATGCCTCATCAGCATTGTTGCCTTGATCGCCCTCTCTCCTTCGGGATGGCGGTTAGAAGGCTCCTTCGAGGAATGGATCACCGCCGCCATCATCAATCCAATGATCTTGTTATTTTACAAGAAAGAAGAGGACAATACCGCTGAATTTATAAAAATGGAATATCAAGGTCTAGAAGAGAACTGCGGTATCAAGCCAAAATGATAAATTAGCTCGACCGCGACGACGGTGCTCACATCATTGAGATCTCCCTACATCTCCCACCCCATATGCTTATGAATTTGTACTGGTCGTTAAACAACGATATACTAGATAGACCCTCTAATCCTATGGCCATCGTCTATAACCTGGCCAGGGGACGGTCTGGGGAATGTACGTAGCGAATGCTGTTAGCAGGTTGGGAACCTTTATCGATGATCGGATAGTCGATCCCGTATCCTCTTCGATCGGCAAAATGGACGCACGGAGAAAGGTCCTGACGCTCCTGGTCACGACCATTATCATCTATGGCCCGGCGATCGCATACTTCCTATCAAACACGTCCATCCAATATGACTATGACATATATCGGGAAAGGACACAGACGATAATCGATGGCGGGCTTCTATATAGGGACGTCCATACGGAGACCCCACCGTTGATCAACTTCATCTTGGTACCCGCCCAACTTCTAGGCGGGGGGGATAGCGCCTATGTTTGGGGCGCGTATGAGGCCGCGTTCGCGTTCCTCCTGGCCTGCTTGCTTTATTTCGCTACGCGTCGCTGGGATGAAACGAGGGCCTTCTATCTGGGGACCATGGCACTGCTGTGCCCCTTCCTCCTGATCGAGTCGGCCACGGGGGAGGATGGCGCCATCGTAGCGTTCGTGTTCTTTGCCGGTGCGGTATCTATGTTGCATGGAAAGAGGTATGCGCCTGTTGCCATCGCCCTAGGCGTATGGACGAAGATGTGGCCCGTGCTTTTGCTCCCCATCGAATTAATGAGGGCCAAAGGATGTAAAAGGAGAACGGAGGTGATCGTCCTTGCGGCCATCATCACTTTGGTAATTACGTTGCCGTTCCTGGTCCTGTGCTTTGACGAGTTCGTGGAGTTTCTATCATTCTACTTTTTGAACGATCCCTCACGGCCATCTGGAGGAAGAAGCATGTGGAACTTCCTCCGCGACGGGGGTTACGGAGTTCCATCAATGATCGAGCTGACCCTGGTATTGGGGGCACTTCTTGCCACGTATCTTTATAGCAATCATAGGGGATGGAGCACATGGAAATCGATAACGTTCACCATGTTGGTCTTCATTTTGTTCTATCCCAAGATGCACATAGGATACTACGTGATGCCGTTCGTTCTGCTGTCTGCCTGGGCGGTCAGCGACTGGAGGATGACCGTCCGTCTCTTCGCAGCTTATATCCCCATCACTTTCTCGGGAGGGTTCGCCTCCGACAATCCCGACCCCATCCTGGCATCCTCGGATGGAGGATGGCTCGCAGGATTGCTGCTGGTGCTTATAGGCGTGCTCTTGATATGTGATGCAGCTAGGATCGCGTTCCGTTCCGAGCCGTTCATGGTCAGCTGTGAAAAAAGGCTCGATCAAGGAACAATATGAACAAGGAAAGGTTTTCGCGAAATGCGTATTGGTGCGGGGGTTGGGATTTGAACCCAAGGACCACTAAGGACTAGACCCTCAATCTAGCGCCGTTGGCCAGGCTTGGCTACCCCCGCATGGCTTTTTTGGGAATGTAGGTTGCGGTTATTAACCTTTGCATGGACCCACCTGAGGGAGGGCTCATGGATGATCTATTGGCTGATCTTCATCACGTATAGTACGAGCGTGGTCCTTGTGGTCTCCCTCAACGCGTTTAAATATCACATGCTCATAAGTAAAAATCGTCGGGAGAGGGAGGGCGACTGACGGTAGGGCCTTCGGGCCCAGCTGAGGAAGGTCCCTCCTCCATGAGAAAGGTGGACCGCGAAAGTGGATTGGTGAGAGCCAAGGCAAGGGCACAGAAACGGCACAGCCCCGGGGTAGGATGAATCGCTTGGCGAGGACGTTCCCCGAGGACCTGGTGAAACGGCGACTCCCCACCGGAGCAAGTCCAAACAGCCGGGATGACAGCTCAGGACCGGCGGGTAGGGCGCGCAGTTGAATGTCGCCTGAAACAGAAGGGGGCCTACTACCCTCACCCGACACCTGGCCCGTTTTTTCAGTGGAATTATGCAATCGTTTACGCCGCTGCATCAGGGCACCTTAAGTTACTCACACCCTCATTTTTTCCTGAGGAAAATAATGAACGACAAGGAAGGAAAGTTGGTTATGATCAAGGAGCGCGTACCTCTACGCACCCACGAGATGCTGAGGAGGGAACTGCGCAAGGGGCGCAAGGCGTTGTACATATCGAAGCACTCCCCACGACAGTTGCAGACGCAGTTCGAACCGGTTAAAGATAACATGACGGCCATGTGGTTGTCCCCGAGGACAGAGGACGACTGTATCCCGCCAATGAGCCTGGAGAAGTTCGAGGAGAGCATCAAGGAGTTCCTGAAGGAGAACGAATCACCCATAGTCGTGTTGAACGGTGTGGATGTTCTGTACTCCTGGAACGGTTTCCGCCCGGTGATCGATTCATTGAAGCGTGCCCGCGGCGGCCTGGGGAACGCGGAGTTCTTCATCAGCTTAGACCCCAACGGACACAACCCGGGTCACGTTGGCGCCCTGGAAAGGATATCGGACGAAGTTGTTTGCACCTAAATTGTGAACGGTGCGTACCAACCTTTTTTCTATAAGCCCTTAGTTCCCCTGACCGTACTGGTGTGCCGATGTCCGACCTGAGTTCTTTATTGAGGAAGGTGTCCGAGGACCACGTCTCCGGATCGTCCGAGATCTATTCCGCGCTTCTGAATGGGCTGTCCGATGCTCTGGCCATCAAGCCTAGCATCAAGGATTGGGGAGAGTTCTGCATAGGATTGGAGAAGGTGAAGCGCTCCATGGCCCCTCTACAGAACGTGGCCGGTTCTCTGCGTGTACTTCTGAACGCCCGTATCCCGGAGGACCAGTTCAACGGCTTCGTCAAGGGTTTTCTGGTGGACCTTGCAAGCAGGGAGAAGCAGGCCCCAAGCATCATCGCCGAAAAGTTCCAGAAGGAACAGCGCCCCAAGAGGATAGTCACGCTGTCCTATTCCAGTACGGTCATGGCCGCCTTGACCGCCCTCCCGAAGGACGTGGAGATATCGGTGGCGGAGTCCCTTCCAATGGGAGAGGGGTCGGTGACCTACCGTTTGCTGACGGACAAGGGTTACAAGGCCTGCCTCATACGGGATTCGATGCTCTACCGCGCGGTGGCAAACGCCGACCTGGTGTTGGTGGGCGCGGACGGTGTCTGTCCGGAAGGTTTGGTGAACAAGGTCGGGACCGCTTTGCTGGCGACCCTGTGCAAGGAGCACGGAAAGCCCCTGGTGGTGCTGTGCTCCACCTCCAAGCTCATACCGGTACTGGAAATAGACCCCATGGAGTCCTTCCGCACCCTCGAGGGACTGAGGTATCAAGAGGTCGTCTTCGAGATGACACCCCTGGAGATGGTCCATTCCATTATAACCGAGGAAGAGGTGCTGTCCGGGGTCGAGATGCAGAAACGGCTCCTAAGGGACCGCAGCAAGATGAAAGATACCGAATGCCAGCAATGATGGTCAACCGATGCGCTGCAGGAACTGCTTGACCTGCTGGTCATATCCGTTGGTCTCTATGTCAAGCTCGGTACCGTGCTCCTCAGAGACCATCACCTGGACGTAGCCGGAGTCGTTGCGAAAAAGAACGTGCTTGGGCGATTCCTCCTCCAAACCGATCTCCAACTTCGCGAAGTAGTCCTTGGCCTTCTCCAAGGCCCTCTCCGGGTTCAGCCTGGTGGTCGCTCCGTACCTCATTTCCGCACCTGAGGGTAAAGGCCGCTGCGGCCATAACTATTTTATCATGCTATAGGAGGGTTCACTCGAACCTCAGCACCTCGGCCGGGGCCACCTTGCTGGCTCCCCTGGCCGCCGGCAATATGCTCAGCATGGTGGCGGCGAAGGCCAGAAGGGCCACTATCACGATGGGTTGCCAGTCTATGATGAACACGAAGTCCATGTCCTTCAAGCTCTCCACCCATAGCTCGTACCCCACCAATATGCCCAGTAGCGAACCGGCCACTATGCCCAGCATAGATATGAAGGCCGATTCCAGGGCGAAGTTGGTGACAACCATGTTCTTGGTGAAGCCAATGGCCCTCATCATGCCTATCTCCAATCTGCGCTCGTAGATGGCCCGGATGGTGATGATGCCCAACCCGACGATCCCTATCACCAGTCCCATGGCCAGGAAGGCCCGGAACAGAGTGAATATGGAGTCGACGCTGGATGTGATCTCCTCGGCCAGCGCCTTGACCGATATGGTACTGAGTCCGTAGGCCAGGAAGTCCTTTTCAAGCAGCACCGACTGCTCCGCGGGGTTCAGACCTTCTGCATAGGATATCAGCAGGATGTTCGGCCCTAGAGCATTAAAATCGTCGTAAACGGTCTGCTCGCTCGCAAATATGCCGGTGAGCGTGGTCTGTTTCATCACCCCGACCACTGTCACGTTGTGACGGGTTGAATCCGATGCGACCAAGGTGAAGCTGTCGTTGAGGACGATACGTTCAGCCTCGGTATATGACATCATGCCGCCCATGGCCCCGGCCGTCCCCCCGTCGATTATCACCAGTGAGGCGTTGTCCATTATCCCCTCCCACACTTCCCTTTCCGAACTGAAGCGGGAAGTGTCCCAATCGCTCAGGGGATAGTATCCCTCGGTGTAGAACCGTTCGTTCACACCTATCATGGTCATGGCGAACTCTAAGTGCCTGAGCTGGCCGTTGCCCAGGTCAACGGTGTCGTTCACCCTCACACCCGTGGAGGTGATGGCCACCATATTGGTGACGTTACCCCCCTCGAGGAAGCCTTCGGTGGAGTTTATACGCTCCCATGGATCATCATCCAACACCAGGCTGGGGTCTAATGTGAAGGCTATGGTGTCGAACCCACCGGAGGTCTCCTCCACCATTATGGGGATGTTGTAGTTCATGACCCCCGAGATCATCGTAAGTATGGTCACGGTGAATATCACCAGGCCGAAGATGAAGATGCTCAGACCTGTGCGGAACTTGGCCCTCAGGGGATAGGATATGGCGGTGCGCACCACTGCACGGTAGGAGGAACGGGCGCGTATTATGGTGGTGAAGAAATGGATTATCAGGTCGGAATTGAACATCACCATCAGCAGGGCTGAGGCCAGCAGGAACAGACCGGCCAGGACCAGCATCTCGATCTCTGCATCGTATGGAAAAATGTGGACACCGAAGACCTCGCTAAGCCAGACGGCGAGCGTTAGCACGGCGGCCATGTTCCATGCCACCCTGTCCCCTAGGTACCGTCGGAGCAGGAGTCCGATCGAGAGCGTGCAGAAGCCCAGTCCGCTAAGGCTGACCCCCAGGTTCTCCACGGCCATTCCGGTACCGATCAATGCGAGCCCGGAGGCGAGCAGCAGCAACCCCATGCCAAAGGAACGACGGTCCTTCATAGGCACCGGCGGTTCAGGGATGTTGCGTATGGCTCGTACTATGTTCATTCGCGAAACGCGTAAAGTGGCAAAGTAGACAGTGCCCATGGTTATGGCGAAGCCGATCAGGTAGGAGTAGGCGAGCCCCTCTGGGGTGTAGGCGAAATATGCCGCGATATCGATCCCGGTAAAACCGAACACCCCGGATACCGCGAGTATGATGATGAACGCCACGAGTATCCCCAGGAGCGTTCCCACCCCGGAAGCGATGGTGGCGTACACCACTCCTTCATAGGTGAACATGCGACGCAAGCTGGTGCGCGGCATGCCCACCGCGCGAGTGATCCCCATCTCCGATTTTCTTTCCTCCCCAAGCATTGTGAATATGTTTAGCACCAGGGCCATGCCGGCTATCACGGAGAAAGAGCCGAACACGAAGAACAGGGAGATGAAGGCGGATAGACCTTCCCTCCCCTCCTCCAATATCTCCGCCCGGTCCTGGATCACTTCTAACCCATCCACTTCCGATTCGCTAAGGACATCGTTGAACGCCTGCCGGTCGAATGGAACGCCCTCCTCCAAGGACAGGAAGAGGAGGTTGCTCTTCCCCGGGTTCCCGGTCCATAACTGCATGTCGCTCTTGTTGAGGAACACGGTCGGTGAGGTGGTGAAACCGTCACCGCCCAGACCATAGGCGCCCAGCCCTTCGGTCCCAATGATCCGTTCTACCTGGAGCGGGAGGATGCTCTCTCCTCGACGGAGGAGGAGAAGGTCTCCCTCGGCGGCGTCGATCTCCATGGCCAGCCCATCAGTGATGAACATCCCCCCGGAGGACGGGGCGATATCCATGACCTCATCACCGGTCACGAACCCTCCGAACTCCTTGACCGCCGCATCCTCGAAACCCAAGGCCGTATTGCTGAGGGAATACAGCATGGTCCGATTGTTCACTATCACCACGTTCTCAGTGGTGACTGGAGAGGCGAACCTAACTCCACCAAGGGAGGTCAGGTTCAGTGTCAGTTCATCGAGCTCTGTCTCGTCGATGTAAATGTAGAGGGATGAGAACTCCGAGGCGACCACCAGGTCCACCTCGCCAAGTCCTTTTGTCACCTGCCCGACGATCATATTGTCCAAAGTATCGCTGACCACGAAGGTTGCCGACACTATGGCGGTCCCGACCATCAGTCCGCCCACGACCAGGGCGGTGGTTGCCGGGCGCCTGAGCGCGTATCGAACGGCCATGATCGACACCAGTCGATGGCGGCGGGCGTCAAGCAGCACTATGACCACCACGGCAAGTATGTCGGCGATCAAGGCCGTCGCGGTCCCCAGGAACAACCAGGGAGCGATCAGCAGCAGCAAGGCACCGACGACCTTGACCGGTCCTGTCAACCGGGACAAGATATCAGCTCCTTTCCAGAATGTCCTGGCAGACGGAGGTGACCTTTCCATCCTCGTCCACTATCATGCCGTCCCTCATATGGATGATGCGGTCGCATTTCATGCCTACCTCAGCGTCGTGGGTGACGATGACGAAGGTCTGCTGGTTCTCCTTGTTCAGCTTACGCATCAGGGCCACCACCTCATCGGCGGTCTTCTTGTCCAGGTCTCCGGTGGGTTCGTCGGCCCAGACCAGAGCGGGATTGTTGACCAGTGCTCTGGCTATGGTCACCCTTTGCCTCTCCCCTCCAGAGAGGGAAGCGGGACGGAGGTCGGCACGGTCCTTCAGACCAACGATCTCCAGCAGGTCCAAGGCGTTTGTCCGGGCGGAACGGGGCGGTTCGCCCGATATCAGTAACGGAAGCTCCACGTTCTCCGCGGCTGAAAGCACTGGAAGCAGGTTATAGAACTGGAATATGAACCCCATCCTCCGGGCTCGGAATTGGGTCTTGGCATTGTCGTCCATATCTGTTAGTTCCTCCCCCTCGATCTGCACCCGGCCGGATGTTACGTCGTCGATCCCAGAGAGACAGTTCAAGAGAGTGGTCTTTCCGCAGCCGGACGGGCCCATCACCGCCACCATCTCCCCTTTGGTTATTTCCAGGGTGATACCTTTCAACGCCTCCACCCTGATGTCACCGGTAACATACGTCTTGACCACTTCTTGGCAGTTAATGATGGCCGTGATTCTTCCCCCTTCCACCTTGAAGAGATATATAGGCCAGCACAACTTATTTAACATTGTCCGAAGCAGTTTCGGGGCATGAACCCCTGGACGACGGATTTAGGGTGAGCATCCCAACCTACGCTACGACCCATACACCATTGGCCTCCGGTTCGAACAGCCCTAGATGTTTTTTATTTGGTGATACATGTTAATATTGGAGGTCAGCGGATCGAATAACAGCTCTGTATGAGATGAAGGTACATTAATGTATTAAATTGTACATCATTACCCATAAGTGATATATATTCCCTTTTGCCTCCTACTTCGCCATGAGAAAGGACATCAAGATCTCCCTTGACATTGACGACATACCTAAGCGCTGGTATAACATCGCGGCGGATTCCCCTGTTCCTCTGCCCCCGCCGCTCAATCCGGCCACCAACGAACCCATGAACCCCAAGGACCTCGAGGCCATCTTCCCGCGCAATCTCATTGAGCAGGAGGTGTCGCAGGACCGTTACATAGACATCCCTGAGGAGGTGCGTGAAGCCTACATAATGCTCAACCGGCCTTCACCGCTGGTCAGGGCGGTGCGCTTGGAAAAGGCGCTGAAGACTCCGGCCAAGATATACTACAAGCGGGAGGACCTCAGCCCCTGCGGCTCCCATAAGCCCAACACCGCGATCGCCCAGGCCTATTACAACATGGTGGCAGGTACGGAGCACTTGACCACAGAGACCGGAGCAGGACAGTGGGGGATGGCACTGGCCCTAGGATGCGCAATGTTCAACATGAGCTGCAAGGTTTTCATGGTACGCGTCTCCCATGATTCCAAGCCCTACCGTCGCTTCGCCATGCAAACATATGGTGCCAAGGTGTACGCCTCCCCCAGCCCGGAGACCAAGTTCGGACGCACACTGTTGGAGAAAGACCCCGACAACCCTGGGAGCCTGGGCATAGCAATCAGCGAGGCCGTGGAGATGGCCGTTAGCACGCCCAACACCAAGTATGCCCTGGGAAGCGTCCTGAACCATGTCATGCTCCATCAGACCGTCATCGGTCAGGAGCTGGAGAAGCAGCTGGAGATAGCCGATGTGGTTCCCGACTACATGGTCGGTTGCGTTGGAGGAGGTAGCAATTTCGCCGGATTCGCCTTCCCATTGATAGGGAAGAAGATCAGAGGCAAGAACGACATCGAGTTCATAGCCACCGAACCGGTGTCCGTACCCTCTATGACCAAGGGAGAATACCGCTACGACTTTGGAGACACCGCCGGGATGACCCCCCTGGTGAAGATGTACACATTGGGACATGACTTCATGCCCTCGCCCATCCACGCCGGTGGCCTGCGCTATCATGGAATGGCTCCAACGGTCAGCCTCATGAAGAATCTGGGATTGGTCAAGTCCGTCACGGTGGAGCAGGCCGATACATTCTCCGCCGGGGTTCAGTTCGCCAACACCGAAGGTATCATTCCGGCCCCGGAAAGCACTCACGCCATTCGTGCGGCGATCGACCTGGCACTTGAGGCGAAACGCAAGAACGAGGAGAAGGTCATCGTCTTCAACCTGTCCGGACATGGACTGTTGGACATGCAGGCCTATGAAAAGTATCTCAGCGGTAACATGTGAGATAGAAACCAAAATCGGGGGCCTCGGCCCCATTTCATTTTCATTTTTATAAAAAACGGTCTTAAATTCTTGAATACCATTATTTATCAAATAAACCATACAGCATTAATCGCGAGGTATTCGTGCTAGGGTGAATGTTTGGAAGCCGGCGTGGATGTTTACTGCGGCAAATTCTGCTCGATCGACGTTCATTCAGACTACGGCATATTCACCCTGGACCACGGGCGCATCTATATGATCATAAACGAACGCCTGGACAAGACCTTGTCACTGATCAAGGGATTGGCCTCGGCGGATAAGGACCTGATGTGCGTCAGTCGCATGCACCCTGAAATGATCAGGGAGCGTTACCCGCTGCAGGAGATGAAGTGCGTCTGGTTGAGCGAGACGGGCAATAGCCCGCGCCTGGCCCCCGATCAGTTGGACCAGATAAGTAGAACGGTGTCAGACTTTGTGTCCGTAAGGAAGAATGCCGCAGTTGTCCTGGACGGATTGGAATATATTTCCCTTTTCACCGACTTCCGAACTTTGAACATCTTCTTCGAGGAGCTCAACGACATGGTCATGGCGTCGCGGTCAATCCTCTTGATACCAGTAGATCCGCGCCTATTCGACCCTTGCCAGCTGGCTCGTCTACGGCGTTTTGCTGAGATCCTTCATTGAGATCGGCGGCGAAATTGGGAAAGGATTCCTTCAGCTTCCGCAGGTCCCTCTCCTCCAGAGTAAGTGGATCGATCGAGACGATCATACCACCGTCAACCCCCTCCAGCATCTTCTCGATGTCCTTGAGGGATGAGACTATCCCCATCATGTCGTTCCAAAGCAGAAGGTACTCGAGACCGTCCAGGAAGAACTTCCTGCATCCCCCTTTCACTTCGGTCCGCACCTGCTTCACTAGAGCGTTCATGCTCTTGGGGGAGATGGTCCCTTGTTGCTTGACGCCGCTCAGCCAGTGGAAGCGGGCGTTAGATATGCCGTACTTCTCCGCGACGTATTCCGGATGCAGGCGGGTTATGCACACGCCCTCCTCGCCGTGAATGTACCTAGAGAAGATCGAGAAACCATTGCGCGGGTAACCTTCGACCAGCAGCGAGACCTTGGAGCTAGCAGCGTCTTCCATGAACATCATCCTCCATTGCTTGTTTCTAGTCTTCGTTTTTAGGATATATAAAGGGGATTTGAGCATGCTACTTTCGCGCGGTGAGAATCATCTGCCTGAACGGGGTCGGAAGGTTATTGATAGGGGTAAGTGGATTCGGTCCTGTGAACCACGGGCCGAACCGTTCTCTGCTTACAGTAAGGGAGAGAGTTTCACTGCATCTCCTTTTCCAACAACGTTTCGCAATGGACTCCGACTCACCCAAGACCGTCACCCAGGATGGAGTAGCAAAGGCCGTCGAGGTGGGAAGGAACAATGTGGCCAAGGTTCTTGCGGAGATGACGAGGGATGGACTGGTGGAATCATACACCCGCCATGTCAAGGGGTTGCCCAGCGTGCGAAAGGTATACTTCCTTACTCCCCTGGGCCTGGAAGAGGCCAAGGTGACCAAGCAAGAGCTGGAGGCCACCGATGTCGAGGTCATAGACCTGCAGGGAGAGCACCATCGGGACGAGATTGGTCGCCTGGGCAACTACCTCCCAAAGAGGTATGACCTGCTGGAGCTGGTCAACGGGATCTCTGGTGGAGTGTTAGACTGTAGGACCTTCCATGAGAACAAGATGAGGGAGGAGCGCCGCTACGTGGACTTCACGGACAAGAAGCCTGCGGTGCGAACATTCTTCGGTCGAAACCCGGAGATGGAGACCCTCTCCGATCTACTGTCCTCCGATAGCAAGCGGATGGTGGTAATCAATGGCATTCCGGGCATAGGAAAGACCACGCTATTGGCCAAGTTCGCTCAGATCGTGAGAGAGAGAACCAACGTGTTCTGGTACAAGGTGCACGAATGGGCCAACCTCAAGGCCCTGCTTCGCCCGCTGGCCGAGTTCCTGTCCCAGATGGGCAGGAGGAACCTAGAGTGGTACCTCAACCAGACAGAGGCGCCCCTGGTGGGGGAGGCCACGCATATACTGGAGACGGACATGAAGGACGTCTCTGCTCTGTTGATATTCGATGATGTGCACAAGGCCGACCCGTCGGTGTTGGAGTTCCTGGGGGCCTTGCTGACCGTCCTGGAAGGGTTGAACGGCGTCCGTGCCGTATGCACGGCACGTGCCCTTCCCTCCTTCTACTCCCGCGCTGCGGTGTTCCGAGGGCTGGTCGAGGAACTGAACCTGGATGGGCTGGACCGAGACAGCAGCGTGCAGATGATGCGATCGCGCGGCATGTCCGAGCAGGACCTGGAGGAGATATTCCGCATCACCGATGGCCACCCGCTCTTCCTGGAGCTGATAGACGATCCCAAGTTAGCCCTGGGCAAGAACATTCGCATATTCATAGAGCAGGAGGTGTTCTCCAGGCTGGACGTGGCGGAGCGTAAGATCATGAGCATCGCTGCCATATTCCGTTATCCGGTGCTAATAGACGCCTTCTTCATCATGGAGGAGGAGATCCACCTGGCCGCCGGCATGGACCGGGCGGACATGGAAGGAGCGGACTACGCCGTCAGCTATGAGGCGGTGGACTCCCTGCTCTCCAAGGCCATCATCTACGAGTCGGTGGGGCGGCTCATAGGCATGCACGACCTGCTCAGGGAGTTCTCCCTGTCCCGTCTCACACCTCGACAGCGAAGGGTGTACCATCGGGCGGCCGCTGGGTATTACCTTCAGGACAGCTCTGCACCGGCACGGGTGGAAGGACTTTACCACTCCATAATGGCCGGGGACATCGCCGGGGCGGTGGCCATAGCCGCGGGTGACGGCAGGTCCATAATAAACAAAGGATATGCCACGCAGTTCGCACCACTGCTCGAGCGGTTGGCGAGAGACATGGGCGGAGCGGAGAAGAAGGACCTGGTGGAGATCAACCTGTTACAAGGGGAGGTGCTATTCCTGCAGGGTGAGTGGGACCGCGCCATGGAGGTGCTGCGTTCTATCGGTCATTCCTCCACAACCAAACTGGACGGAAGGACTCTCAGCGAGGTCAATCGCATGATCGGGGTGATCCACCTCCACCGCGCCGATTACGAGAAGGCCATGGACTTCCTCAAAGATGGACTTGATATATCCGAACGCAACGGGGACCTTTCTACAGTGGCGGACATCCTTTACGATATGGGCGGTGTGCTAGAGCGTCGCGGGCAGAACCTCGATGCGGTAGAGCATTTCCAGAGGGCCCGAGAGATCGCAACGGAGCTTGCGGACGACCTGGCCCTGGGAAAGGCCCTCTATGGACTGGGGCGTGCCTATGCCACCCTGCGCGACTACGAGAAGGCCGTGCAGTTCAAGAAGGATGCCTTGACCATACTGGAACGCAGAGGGGACACCACTATGATGGCCAAGGCCTGTACCAGCATAGGGAACGACCTTTGCACCATGGGCCTCAGCGATGAAGGTATGCGCTACCTGGACCGGGCAGCGGAACTTGCCAACGCTGTGGGAGACCTCAGCACGGTGGGCTACGCCACCTCCAGCCTCGCCGGTTGCAAGCTGTATCAGGGAGACCTGAAAGGAGCGGAAGACCTGATCCAACGTTGTCTACCCATTTCCACTAAGCTCAACGACCCGCTGATGACCGTCTCCCTTTTGTTCTACAGTGGGTACATACACACGCATCGACACGAATGGTCCAGCGCTAGAGAGGATTTCGAGGGGTCTATAGCCATTCTTCGTAAGCTGGACGCCCCGGCCCGGTTGGGCCAGTGGCTGATGGAGATCGCCGACATCTATGCCCAGAACAACGATCGAGAGGAGGCTCGATCCCTGCTTGATGAGGCCTACGAGATAGCCATACGTTTAGGCCATGAGAAGCTTATTAAGCAAGTAGAGGAAAATAGGGAAAGGTTGTGCACCTAAGGTGCACATAGTTCTTTATTAAAAGGAGTTTAAACAGATATGGCATGCGGGTCTATGAATGGAATCGCGTGGGGATCGATGAACGGTATGGCATGCGGGTCTATGAATGGAATCGCGTGGGGATCGATGAACGGTATGGCATGCGGGTCTATGAATGGAATCGCGTGGGGATCGATGAACGGTATGGCCTGAGCCAAGGATGCCAGGTCGAAGGTCGTTCCCAGAAGCACTGCGCCAGCGGCCGCCGCGAAGAGCGCAGCGATGCCGATCAATATCTGATTCCTAACCATCATGTAAGACACCTATGTTTGTTTCTGTAACCTGTTTCGTCTTGTGTCTATAAAAATGGTCTTTGAGCATGCTACAGTAAGACTTTTATATACATTTATGGAAAAATCATGATATTCATATGACTGGATAGTGTTAAAAAACCCCTTTTTTTGATAGTGAGCATATTTTATATTTTGTTAACATTGGTGAGAAACGATCATGAGCGCCACGATTAGCAACGGCTTCGACATTGGAGCCCTAAAGGCGATAGTGTTCGATCTTGACGGCACGCTGATACAGAGCACCATCGACTTCCATGAGATGAACCGCAGAGTGGCTGACATCCTGTTGATGCATGGGCTTCCAGAGGACATTTTGGACCCTAGCGGCCGAGTGAACGAGAGCATCGTCCGCGCCTACGCCTACTTCAAGATCCATAATCAGAAGGATTGGGCGGAAAGGCTGGAGGTCGATCTCAATCGCGTAAGCGCTGAGGTGGAGATGGCCAAGGTCTCAGAGAGCAAGGCGGTCCCGGGTACGTTAGAGTTGCTCGAACTTCTCGAGAGAAGGGACATGCGCACGGCCATACTCACCCGAGGGAGTCGAGCCTACACCGAAAAGGCACTACGAACCGCCGGGTTGGAGGGCCGCTTTCACACCATCATTTGCAGGGACGATTATCCGTTGACCGAGGCCAAACCCAACCCAGTGGCCCTTAGGAGGGTGTTCCAAGGACTGTCCCTGAGCAACCGCCAATGCCTGTTCGTAGGGGACCATGAGACAGACCTCCTCTGCGCCCAGGGGGCTGAGACACCGTTCGCCGCTGTGCTGAGCGGTTCCCACGGTTCCGAGGTCTGGCAGAACCTTAGACCGAACGTGCTCATGGAGAGCATTGCCGACCTCCAGGTGTTGCTGGAGGGATATAGATGAGGGAGGTGCGTGTGGATGAAACCCCACAACCTATAGGTCCCTACTCTCAGGCCGTGATATACAGGGACCTGATCTTCTGCTCCGGTCAGCTGGGGTTGGACCCCGCCTCCGGTTCCCTGCTCCCTACGACCGTTGAGCAGGCCAAACAGGCGCTGGTCAATCTGGAGAAGGTGCTTCAAGGGGCGGGGAGTTCACTTCACAAGGCCCTCAAGGTCACTGTCTATCTGACGGACCTCTCCGCCTTCGCTGATGTCAACAGCGCCTACGCCGAGTTCTTCACCCCGCCGTTCCCGTCCCGCACCGCGGTCCAGGTCGCTGCCCTGCCAAAAGGGGCGGCGGTGGAGATCGACATCATCGCTGGTCGATAGCCCGACCAAATCTATTTCTCCATCATCCATCGTCTATTATGCGATGAGCGAGGAGGGCAAGCCTGAGGATAAGCGAAAGAGCGCCGCGTTCTCTGTCACTGGTATGACCTGTGCCACTTGCGCCGGCACCATCGCTGATTCCCTCAACGAGCTGGAAGGCGTGTTCGGAGCTGACGTAAACTTGGCGACGGAGAGGGCCTCGGTCAGCTATGATCCGAAAAAGGTGGACCTGCCCAAGCTTCGCAAGGCGGTGGAGGATGCGGGGTACGGGGTGATCATCAACGAGCTTTCGCTGTCGATATCCGGGATGAGCTGCGCCTCCTGCGCTAACACCATAGAGGAGGCCGTGGGCGAGCTGGAAGGCGTGCTGCAGGCCTCTATCAACCTGGTGACCGAGAAGCTGACCGTACGCTACGACCCTCAGAAGGTGCGCGTTACCCAGATCAAGAAGGCGGTGCGTGACTCTGGTTACGAGGTCTTGGAGGCCGAGACCTTGGACGTGGAGAAGGAGATGAGGGAGAAGGAGACCCGTCGACAGCGCGCCCTCCTGTTGTTGTCGGTTACCCTGGCCATCCCCACCATGACCATAATGATGATCATGGACTTCACGGACCTGGGGCACGAGTTCCTGATGGAGTGGGGCAATCTGATCATGTTCGCTCTGGCCACCCCGGTGCAGTTCATCGCCGGATACCAGTTCTACGTGGGAGCTTACAAGGCCCTGCGCAACCGCAGCGCCAACATGGACACGCTCATCGCCGTTGGCACATCGGCGGCCTATTTCTACAGTGTGACGGTGATCTTCTTCCCGGGGACCGTGGTCCTGGAGCACGTCTATTTCGATAGCTCGGCCATGATCATCGCCCTGATACTGTTCGGCAAGTACCTGGAGGCCAAGGCCAAGGGCAGCACCTCCGAGGCCATCAAACGCCTTATCGGACTACAGCCCAAGACCGCTCGCATCCTCCGGGACGGGGAGGAGGTGGAGATATCGACCGACGACCTGGACGTGGGCGATTTAATGCTCATCCGGCCCGGAGAGAAGGTGCCTACCGATGCGGTGGTCCTTGAAGGGCGTTCGTCAGTGGACGAGAGCATCATCACCGGGGAGAGCCTGCCGGTCAGCAAGGACGAAGGCTCCGCGCTCATAGGCGCGACGATCAACAAGAACGGACTTCTCAAGGCCAGGGCCACCAAGGTGGGCAAGGACACCGCGCTGGCCCAGATCGTCAAATTGGTGGAGGACGCCCAGGTCAGCAAAGCCCCGGTGCAAAGGTTGGCCGACCGCGTTTCGGCGGTATTCGTGCCGACGGTCATACTCATCGCCCTGGTATCCTTCGTGCTTTGGTACTTCGTGGGCGTTTACGCCTTCGACGTATCCGACCCGCCGTTCACCTTTTCCCTGACCGTGTTCATAACCGTTCTGGTCATCGCCTGTCCATGCGCATTGGGGCTGGCGACGCCCACGGCCATCATGGTGGGGACGGGCAAAGGGGCGGAGAACGGAATACTCATCAAGGGAGGGGAATCCCTGGAGATCGCCGGCAAGCTGCAGACCGTGGTCTTCGATAAGACCGGTACCTTGACCAAGGGAGAACCGGAAGTGGTGGAGGTGCTGAACTTCGATCCCTCCTGTCCCGACATGATGGCCCTGGTGGCCAGCGTGGAGGTTGGTTCGGAACATCCTTTGGGCGAGGCCATCGTGCGCCGTGCCCGTGCGGACGGGCTCTCCCTGCAGGAGGTGATGGGCTTTGAGAGTCTGGCCGGGAAGGGGGTTCGCGGGACGGTAGGTGGTCATATCATTGTGGCCGGGAACCGCTCCCTGATGAAGGACCTGGAAATACAACTGGGAGAGATGGAAGGGCGCATCACGACATTGGAGGAGAGAGGCATGACCGCGGTGCTGGTGATTCTCGACGGACAGCTCTGCGGAGCTGTGGGAATCGCAGACGTGCTCAAGCCCGGAGCGGAAGAGGCGGTACGAGCGCTTCGGGACATGGGCGTGGAGGTGGTCATGATCACCGGGGACAATGAAAGGACGGCCAAGGCCGTCGCGGACCAGATCGGGATCGAAAAGGTCCTGGCGGAGGTCCTTCCAGGGGACAAGGTAAAGGAGATCTCCCGCCTGCAGGCCGAGGGCAGGGTCGTTGCCATGGTGGGGGACGGCATAAACGATGCCCCCGCGCTCGCTCAGGCGGACGTGGGCATGGCCATCGGCTCAGGTACCGATGTGGCGGTGGAGGCCGGGGACATAGTGCTCATCAAGGACGATCCGAGGGACGTGGTGGCGGCCATACAGTTAAGCCGAAGGACCATGAGGAAGATAGGACAGAACCTGTTCTGGGCCTTCGGGTACAACACCGCAGGGATACCAGTGGCTGCCGGCGTGCTCTATCCCTTCTTCGGGGTCCTGCTATCACCGATCATCGCCGCCGGAGCCATGGCCTTCTCATCGGTGACCGTGGTCTCCAACGCAGCGTTGCTCAAACGTTATACGCCCGAAATAAAACGCAAAGGAGGTGAATGAATGGCCATAGACCCGATATGCCTGATGGAAGTTGACGAGAAGAGCGCCAAATGGACGTCCGAGCACAAAGGCAAAAAGTACTTTTTCTGCGCCCCGGGGTGCAAGAAGAAGTTCGATACGGACCCCGAGAAGTACATCAAGAAATGAACAAACGCCTTTATTTTTTTATAAAAATGTGAGAGCGGGCGTTGAGCCCGCCTTTAGGTTTAGTGGCTCTCGTGCCGGCCATCGCGGGAGGCGTTGGCGCGCTCCTCGGCGTAGGCCTTCTGGCGGTCCTCCACCTCGGCATAGGTGGGGAAGGCCTTCTTCAGCACGCCCATTGCCCCCATGCCTATGTTGAACAGCGCGGGCGGGATCTTGATGCCGTAACGAAGGGTCGTTCCGGTCAGCTTCCCGGGGTTCATGATGTCGTCCGGGTCGATCAGCTTCTTGATGTCCCGTATGTACTTCGCACCAGTGCCCCTGATGGGGTCCAGATTGGAGGCGAAGAACGAACCGAAGCCCAGCGGGCGTCCGCCGATGGTCATGGAGTAATTGGCGAACTTAGCGTTAAAGCCGAAGGCGGTCAGGTTCTGCAGCTCATCCGGGTTGAACAGGTAGTAGGGCATGAACATGACCGTGTTGCGGTCAACCATGGAACCGATGATCGCTCCTGTGAGCTTCTCCTCGCTCAGGATCCTGTAGCAGGCGTCCACGGTCTCCTCGAACTTGTTCAGAGGGAGAACGGCCTCCCCGGGGATGTGCCCTATCCCGATCTCTCGGGCGCGGAACTCGTAGCAACGCTCTTCCCACTCGTGGGTGGCCACCTCGTCGGCCAGTCTCTTGGCGCCGTACTTGGCCATTATCTCGTCGATCTTCTTGTCCTCCCAATCGACGATCTCCTTGTCGCCCTCCAGCTGTATGTTGACCACGGCACCGTCATCGATGGTGTGCTTGCCGGCCTTGCGCAGTAGATCGAAGTGGTTGGGGTCGCTGAAACCTATGTGCAGCGGCCGGACACGGGAACGCATTATCTCCATGATAGGCTTCCCAGCCTCCTTGAGCGTGGGGAAGGCGTAGCTCAGGGACCTCATGACCTCCGGTCCGGGCTCCAACTTAAGGGTGACGGTGCAGATCTGGGCTAACGTGCCCTCGGCCCCAACTATAAGTCGGTTCAGGTTGTAGCCGGTCTCGTTGTCCACAATGAGATCGTATCCGGTCTCGACGATGGTGCCGTTGGGCATGACGACCTCCATGTTGCGGACCAGGTCGCCACTGGTCCCGTACTTGATCGAACCGACGCCCACTCCATTGACGGATATCCATCCGCCCAGAGTGGCCGACGGGAAGGAGCTGGGGTAACCGCCCAACAACAGGCCCTCCTCCATGCAGGCATCCAGGACCTGCTTCCATGTGCAACCGGCCTGGGCCTTGACACATAGGTTCTCCTTGTCGATGCTGATGATCTTGTTCATGCCGCCTGACGTGTCAATCAGTATTCCACCGAACACCGAGGTGGACCCGCCCAACCCCCAGGTGGAAGCTCCACGGGGAGTGATCGGAATGTTCTCTTCCGCCGCGATCTTGACGATCTTGGCCACGTCCTCCGTGCTGTGAGGCCTGACCACGATATCGGGCAGGTTCTTGAATGCCAGCT